>Ga0265338_10000450_pt1 | contig 73362 bp, 87 predicted proteins | sample 42126metaG_FD_193579 | JGI IMG/M metagenome (GOLD analysis project Ga0265338, IMG submission 193579) | Rhizosphere microbial communities from Carex aquatilis grown in University of Washington, Seatle, WA, United States - 4-21-26 metaG | ecosystem: Host-associated > Plants > Roots > Rhizosphere...
AACGAAAGAAAACAGTGGACCAGAAACAGAATGACGCCAGTGGAATACAGAAATCATCTATTGGCTAGTCTAGGTTCTAGGATCTAAAAGTGTCTACTAAAAGGGGTACGTATCACAAAATGGAAAATTCAAAATTGAAAGTTCAAGTAAGCGATAAAAATGTAAAAGATATCTATGATGTCATCGTTGTCGGCGGCGGTGCATCAGGATTGATGGCGGCAGGACGGGCGGCGGAGTGCGGCGCGCGCGTCTTGCTGCTCGAAAAGAATTCAAAGATGGGCGAGAAGCTCAAGATAACCGGCGGCGGCAGATGCAATATCACCAATGCCGAATATGACGTCCATGCGCTCCTCGCGCATTATGGCGATGCAGGAAAATTCTTGTTCTCTATCTTTTCGCAATTCGGGGTCGCCCATACGTTCTCTTTTTTTGAATCAAAAGGGTTGCCGCTCGTCATAGAAGAGCGCAAGCGCGCTTTTCCACAAAGCCAAAAAGCGATCAATGTCTTTGAAGTCCTTGAAAAATATATGAAGAAGGGAGGCGTGACGGTGAAAACGAGCTCGGCTGTGACGCGGATCAACTGCGAGGAAGCTCCGGTCGAAGAAAATGTAGGTCAAGAAAAACACGGAGGACAAGTAGTAGGAGTGGGGCAAGGAAAGCAGGACGGGCACGGAAGCCGCATTGTTTCGGTCTCGTGCGGCGAAAAGGAATATTTCGGACATTCGTTTGTTTTTGCGACCGGCGGCGCATCGCACCGGGAGACCGGCTCGACAGGCGACGGCTTCGGCTGGCTGCGCAAGCTGGGGCATACCGTCGCAAGCCCGACGCCTTCGATCGTGCCGCTGGCCGTCGGCGACATGTGGGTCAAGAAGCTCGCAGGGATATCGCTCGAGGAGATGAAGATCGTCTTCTTTGTCGATGGTGTCAGGGACTTTTCAAAGAAAGGCCGCATCCTCTTTACCCATTTCGGCCTCTCCGGCCCCCTTATCCTCAATAGCGCACAGAAAGTATCCGATCTGTTAAAGTCTGGCGCCGTGACAGCGGCTATCGATCTTTTCCCGGCAGAGGATCTCGGGATATTTGAAAAAAGGGTGGTAGCCATATTTGATGCGAACAAGAACAAGATGTTGAAGAACGTCCTCGGCGAGATTTTGCCTGTCGGCATGGGCAAGGGGATAGAGATCCTGGTCGAGACTGCCGGCGCAAAGATCGACCTTGCCAGAAAAGTGCACAGCGTCACCCGGGACGAGCGCAACGTCCTCGTCCGCCTTTTGAAAGCTCTGCCCGTCACGATCACCGGCCTCATGGGCAATGACCGCGCCGTCGTATCGGACGGCGGAGTCACCCTCGACGAGATAGATACGCGCACATGCGCATCAAAGGTAGTGGACAACCTCTTTGTCACGGGCGACCTCCTCCATATCAACCGACCGTCGGGCGGCTATTCGCTCCAGCTGTGCTGGACGACCGGCTATGTGGCGGGGAGCGAGGCGGCGAAAAAATTGATCTAATTACCTAATTGACCTAAGAAATGACAAAGCACCAATTTATAATTTGGCCATTGTTCATTGAGATTTTCTTAGAAATTAGGCCAATTAGGTCAATTAGAAATTTTCGAGTGGCCTTTTCGCATAACTTTTGCTAGACTATTTTCATGACACCCGAAGAACGTTCGATGTTGATCAATACTGCCGCGCTCGTCGAAGAGAACAACAAGCTCTTGAAATCGATGCGCCGCTCCGCGCGCTGGCAGTCGACGTTTCAGATCATATACTGGGTGCTCATCATAGGTCTGACCTTTGGCGCGTTCTACTTTATCCAACCGTACATCAATTCGCTCTCCGGATCGCTCGGCGCGCTCGGCAATCTGTCGAGCGGCCAGACGAGCAGCCAGTCAGTCGACGATAAGGGCCAATCGATAACCCAGGAATTGCAGAATGCATTGAAACAATATCAGACGCAATAATAACCCGCCGAGGTAGCTCAGTTGGTAGAGCATTCCCCTGAAGAGGGAAGGGTCACCAGTTCGATCCTGGTCCTCGGCACTTGTAATGAAGAAAGGAAGTAAGGGAGAAAGGTATAAAGGGTTCGATACATTGGCTAAAATTAAAAAATATGCAAGTATGTACGCGGATACACCATAGTGTGACCGGTTTTTGCCGGACAAACGGCAACGTATCCGATCATGCTCCCCGAGGAAGCGCCAACATCTCTGGCTGCGAGGACCAAAATCCTACTCGCTATTGAAGCAGTAAACTCACCGCGGCCATGGTGTCCGCAGTGAGTTTTTCATTGCAATCCGGTTTGAACAGACATATATTATGCAGAGAGGCATTGAAAAACCAAAGAGAAAGGATATGCATGTTAGATCTTAAAAAAGCAAAATACACAGTGATCCGTGTCGGTGAGATACGTCGCTTTGTGAAGCAGCCGCGAAAATTCATAAGCCAAAGATTCATCGCCGAACTGGCCGGCAGCATCGGCGAGGCTGGGCAGCCCGCTGTTCCGGCTATCGTCAAAAAGCTCGACCCTCCGATCGACGGCATCTGCTACGAGCTCGTTGACGGAGAGCAGAGGTGGATGGCGTGCCAAAAGATCGGCGTGACGGAGATCCCCGTGCTCGTATTCGACACGATGACTGAAAAAGAGCAGTACCTCTTGTCGCTCACTACGAACGTCCAGAGATCCACCCTGACGCCGAGGGAATTGGCCCTGTCGATCAGGGAGCTCAAATCGATGGACATGAGCCAGAGGGAGATCGCCAAGCAGTTCGGGAAATCGCAGAGCTGGGTGCACATGCGATATGCACTCCTCAAATTGGCGCCGGACGTGCTGGCGTTGGCCGGTCCGGAAGTGCCGGAGGAAAAGCGTCTGTCGCATATGCAAGCGTATCTGCTCGTCGACTTGCCGCAGAGCGCTCAATTGGAGGTCGCTCAAAAGGTAGTGGACAAGCAGCTGTCGATAACAGAGGAAAGGAAGCTCATCAAGGAGACGATACACGCCAGCAAGATAAAGATTCCGCACAAGAACACGTCTCGCTTGCGCATGATCGAAGATATCACGGTCATCGGAAACTTCTTTACGCGGACGAGCAACTATCTGGCAGGACTTCTTGCCAAAAAAGAGGATGAATTGCGAGCGATGTTTGAAGATGAGCATTTCGATGAAGTCGCAAAGCTCAAATCTGCCGCAGAGAAGAACTCCCAAAAGTTCAAGGAAGCTGGAGAGGCCTTCGGGGCGGTCTTGGACAGCATGCTGTCGAATGAAAAAGGCCTTTGCGTCATAGGAAGCAAAGGCTCTGACGATACGGTAAGGGGCGAAACTTGTCCGAATGACGGACAGGTAGATTCATTGCAGACGATGAGGATGCTCAAGATACTCGGGATACCAAAGAAGATGCTGTACAAACGCGTCCGAAGCCGCGGTCGGCAGCATACGTATGCTTCTTTCTGGCATCGTCCGATAGATCATCTGGCGATTTTGGAACTTGCCAGAAAAACATACCGGGAAAGGGCGTCGCTCATTCATCCTGACAAAGTCCAACAAGGCAAAAGTCCACCGAACGATGACGATGACAACGATATAGACATATCTACATTGAATCGGATATGGGAATCCCTTGAAGAGAGGTTCAAAAGGCACGGGTTTACGATCGGGAAGTAATGGCGATAGCACTGATTCACAAAGCCGCTTTGTCATCTTTGACAGGGCGGTCTTTTTTTGTGCAAGAAAAAACACCCGCTCGCAAAAATGCGGACGGGTGTCGTGAAGCTGGGGCTCGTGCACATCAGAATGCATTCGCACGGTAGAACATCATCGGACTAGCATCAGGCTGAACCGGAATCACCATTTGGGTCGACCCAGAATATTGCTCCCACGTCATGGTGGCGACAGGCGTCCATATGATGAAGTCCGTCGTTCCATCGATCTCGAGGTCTGCTCCGTAGGTGCAGCTCGCGACCACGTTATACGAGTCGTAGGTCGGATAGCCGTAGCTGTCCTCGTACCACCAGTTGTAATACCATCCGTACTGGTAATACAAGTCCCAATATGGCGCATCGGCATAGTCGTAGTAGTCATCGTCATACGGATCTTCCGGCTGCGCTGGCAGCCAGAACATCGATATGGAAGGCGGCGTTATGAGATTGCCGAACTGCGTGTATGTGGCTGTCTCGCCGTTGCTGAAGGTGACCGACAGACGCATGCGTCCGCCGCTCCCGTTCATAAACGAGCTGCCAAGAGCGATCCTGTTGCCGACGAGCGCCAGGGGATTGATCGGGTTGTTCCCGAATTGGATGCTTGCGCTGGCTACGTTTCCTATGCCGAACGCCACAGATTGGAATGTCGGCGTGACGTAGAACGAACCGGCAGATATCCCCTCGGGCGGCCCAAGATCCGTGTCGATGGACAATTGCGGACAAGGGGCTCCTGTCGCATATGTCGCACGGGCGATGAAGCGCACGTCGGACTCGTTCTGATCGCTCAAGTAATTGAACAAGCCGAAGCTTTTCATTGCGAGGAACGACTGAAACTCTCCGAACGATCCGAACGTGGCGTTGTTGGTCCACGCGCCGCACGTTACCAGGCCTCCAGTCACATTCGTGCTTTGGAGGATGATGACGAGCGAACATGGGTTGCCTGCTATGGCAAGGTCGAGCAATCCGTTCCCTGTAGGAATGGATTGCGGAAGGTCGTCTCCCCGGACTGGAGAAACGATGAGACAAAGGCCGGCTGCTGCCAGGCGTACAAGGCGTCTTTTCATATTTCTCCTATTTATTGTGCTCTTGCCGACGTTAGAACGAGGCATAAAGCGGATTGAGGCCAGTATAACCAGCCTGTTTCAAAGCAACTATTCTCGCCAAAGCATAGCATTTTTTATGGCTTTGTTTATGGATTATTGTTGAAAACTATTTTTGAAGTTTGCCCTATGAATGCTATGATTGTAGCCAGACAAAGCCGTTGCGCTATTGCGCAGAGGCTCCAAGTAAACCCATTATCGAACGGAGGTTCTATGAAAACGAAGATGAGAGGAGCGGCAATGGGATTGCTTTTCCCTTTGCTCGCATCTGCCGGACCGTTACGGATCATTGATCTGTCGGCTGTGGCTACGAACGGCGCAGTTTCTCTGTCGTGGACAGCGCCAATGCCTTCCCTTGGAAACACGCTGACGAGCCTTGATGTGAGATATGACACGAATCCTATCACTACATTGAATTGGTCAAGCAGACAAAGCATCCCCTGGCTCACTAACCCCGGCATACCCGGCAGCATCCAAATGCCTACGGTGACCGGGCTCGCAACGAATACGCTGTATTACTTTGCGGTGAAGACGCAGGATTCGAGCGGTTCATGGTCGACGATGTCGACGCTGGCTACAGTTTTGACCGGCGATTCGACCTGCAGCGTCGGACTGAGCTGGGTATCGTCGCCGGACCCGAGCGTGGTCGGCTACAAAATATACTATGGCACGGCCTCGGGCGTTTATACGACGAGCGTGGGCGTCGGCAATGTCACTTCGTATACGCTCTCCGGCTTGGCTTTCGGCACCGTGTATTATTTTGCCGCTACTTCGGTGAATGGCAGCGGCCAAGAAAGCGCTTTCTCGAACGAAGCTTCCTATCACCAGCCTTGAGCTCATCCGAGCCTTTTCAACGCCCGATCCGATCCATGCTCTGCACATATAGCGCAGACATGCTCGGACCGGGCTTTTTTCTGCCCAGTTGGCCGCGGCAAAGCAGAACTTTGCACAAGGCGTTCTTTTGCAAGAAATCGGCCATGCTATAATCAACGCACACGCCAGATACGATCTTATGCCACTCAAAACAATCAATGCACGATTTTTCTTTTGCCTCGTTTGGGTTTTTTTTCTGGTAGCTTTTCCTTTGTCCTATGTCCGCGCTTCGACGAGCCAATGGACGACGATAACGCCGGCGGGAACATCGGGATATTCTTTCAATGCTGTGGCAGCGATTGGTAATTATGTCTTTTTGGGCACTGACCACGGCGTTTACAAGAGCATTGACGGCGGCAACAGCTGGACCCAGATGAACACGGGTCTTACGACCCACTTGAACATCACCGCGATCGCCATAGGCTGGGTGTACGATTCCGGCGCGAACGAGTACGCCACGACCTCGTCGTCATTTGTCTTTATCGGCACTTCGGATGGAGGCGTCTTTTCAAGCACTCTCGGCGGCGCGGCATCGACGACATGGATTGCCACGAGCACGGGACTCGGCGGCTCCGGACTTGATATCCTTGACCTAAAAATCGACCAAAGCCAAGCTACGCAAGGAAGCTATACAAATCTGTATATCTCTACGCCAAACGGGATCTATGTCAGCACGACAACTGGATCGTCATGGGTTTTAGATGGCAACGGTTTTACCGCAACGCCGACAAAATTGGTCACTGATTATGGAAATGCCAAGATATACGCTTTGAATAACAGCAACGTCCTGTATGCGAGCAACCTGTATTCATCGTCCGGGCATCTTGAATCGTGGTCGTCGATCCTGTTGAGCGGCCCCTTGAGCACGAATGACATATCGATCGAAAACGCTGTCGGCGGCATCGCCTGGCTCTCTACTGGCATTGGAGTCTTGAAGAGCGATGAGAACGGGTCGAACTGGGTCTCGACGAGCAGCGTCGGCCTGCCGGGAAGCGCAGTGGACAATGTCGCGAGCGACTATCTGAATGCTTACGTATCCTACGCATCAGTTCCTGGGTCCGGCGTCTATCGCACGACGAACGAGGCTGTGGCCAATGCGAACCCAGAGATCCCGGAATGGCTGCCGATAAACATCGGATTGTCGGATCTGAATATAAAAGAAGTCGTGACCGACCCGTCGACCTCCATGGATGCATACGCTGTCGGGGCGAACGGCCTCTATAAATTGGCATATGGAAGCACGCCGATCGAAAATATCGATATGACGCCGCCTTCTGCAATAACCGATCTGTCTGCAAGCGCCGTCGCCACCACTTCGTATGCGGGGACGGTCTATGCTACGACGACGCTCTCATGGACAGCGCCCGGAAACGACGGGATATACGGCACATCGACTTCCTATGAGATACGCTATTCGACCTCGACGCCCATAACAAGCCTAAACTATGCGAGCGCCAACGTTATCACGACGCTGCCGAATCCGCTTTCCGGATTGTCTCCGAACCAGGTCGATCCGACCCCGAACGGCTCGGGCTATCACGAGACGTATAACATCAATCTGCCCGACGATTCGCCGAATTTCTACTTTGCCATGAAGTCATCTGATGCCGCCGTCAACGTTTCGGCGGTCTCGAACGGCACATCGCTTTCCTTGCCGACTGTCGGCGGCACCATAAGCGGACTTACCGGAACGATAACCCTACAGGACAACGGAGGAGACGATCTGGCGACCACTTCGAACGGATCATTCACGTTCGCGACGCCTGTCTTGCCGGGGGAAGCCTATGCTGTGACGATATCGAGCAGTTCCCCAGGATATTTTTGCGCTTTGGCCAATGCGACCGGCACGATGAGTAACCTGAACGTGACCAATGTGTCCATAGCATGCTCTGTCGATAACACTGCGCCTACAGTGTCGGCTTTTTCCATCCCTTCGACTGCGAGCTCGCTCACCGTCCCTGTCAATTCTTTTGTCGCCACTGATGCTAACGGCGTGACAGGCTATGATCTGACGGAGTCGTCGTCGGCACCGTCTCCGTCCGATTCCGGCTGGACGACATCTGTGCCTTCTTCTTATACATTTTCTTCTCCCGGAACAAAGACGCTGTACGCGTGGGCAAAAGACATGGCAGGGAACGTGTCGACGAGCAGGAGCGGCAATACGATCATAACGCTCGGCCCTGTCACGATCTCTGGCAGTGTGAGCGATCTATCGGGCACCCTTGTCCTGCAAGACAACGGCGGAGACAACATAACCGTATCATCGAACGGGTCATTCAGCTTTCCTACGCAAATACCGTATGGCAACAGCTATGATGTCACAATCCTGAGCGACAGCCTTTCGGTAGAGCAATGTTCGGTCGAAAACAATTCAGGGAACGCGTCAGAAATGACGTATATCGTGATCGATTGCACTATCACCGGAAATCTGGTCACTTCTTTCTCCATTCCGTCGACCGCGAGCTCGCTCACTGTTTCCGTGAATTCGTTCTCGGCGGTCGCGGTGGGGCAGGTAGGAGAAAACTCACTAGAGTTTTTGCTCACCGAATCATCTAGTCCGCCGGACCCATCAGATCCCAGCTGGTCGATGTCTCCGCCTTCTTCTTATACATTCTCTTCTGCCGGCGCAAAAACGCTGTATGCGTGGGCAAACTCCAATGGAACGGTGTTTGGTGGAAATACCGCTTCGGTCACTATAACTCTACCTACCTCGATTCCGGGCGGCGGAGGTGGCGGAGGTGGTGGAGGCGGCGGCGGAGGGGGTGGTTCCTCCTACTACACTCTCACTCTGACAAAGCAGGGCAAGGGCGTTGGAGCGATCACTTCGACTCCAGCTGGCATCATCTGCGGTACGACGGGCATCTGCACTCTGTCAGTGGCTGCGGGAACGAGCGTGGTCGTAAACGCCGCGCCTCAAACAGGATCGCATATAGCGTCATGGACAGGCTGCAGCTCCATCACCGCGTCTTCTTGCACCATAGCTATGACTGCGATCAGAAACATCGCCGTCGATTTTGAACAAGGCGCGAGCACGGCTGCTCCCATCAATTATGTTCCTGCTGTTTCGACAACGGCGCTTTTGCCTGTCCCTGGCTGTCCTCTAGGGCTCGTTTGCACTCCTCTTCCTCCCGCACCGATCGCAAACTGTCCTACCGGAATGGTTTGCACGCCATCGCCTCTGCCGGTCGCGGCGAATACGGGTCTTGATCCCATACCGTCCGCCTATGCGAGCCTAGGGCTGGGCTCAAGCGGCCAGTCGGTGGTCGCGTTGCAAGATTTTTTGATCAAACAAGGATATTTGAGCTCCATTTATAATACCGGATATTATGGCTCGATTACCAGTGCCGCGGTGCAAAAATATGACGCGGCGGTCGTAGCGTCGGAGCGGCCGCTCCAGACTCCTCTGTCCTCGCCGCAAGCTTCTGTCGGAGCTCCGGCCGCTGTTCATCTGGCATCACCGACTGCATCAACGGCTCTCCCATCATCCTACACAGCATCGGCCATTTCTACGTCTACATACTATGATTCCACGTTCACCCTCGGTACGAGAAGCCCACAAGTTTCCGCCCTTCAGGCATATCTCGCCGATCGCGGCTATCTGTACAGCTATGATATCACTGGCTACTACGGCCAGGTCACGGATGCCGCGTTTAAAAAATACAAAGCAACCGTTGCAGCTTCACAGGCTCCAGCAACATCGCCGTGTCCTCCGGGCCTTGCGTGCGAGACAGAAGCAGTCGCGAGTAGTTCCGAATCACTGCCGGTAACAACGACAGTGACTGCGCCAGCGACAACGCCAGAAGCAGTGCCGACCGCATCTTTCGCTCGGAATCTCACGCTCGGGTCTACGGGTGCTGACGTCAAAGAGCTCCAACAGTTCCTGAATGCGCACGGCTATACCATAGCGACCACTGGCAACGGCTCGCCAGGCAACGAATCGACGTACTTTGGCCTCAAAACCGTGCAGGCACTCGCTAAATATCAGGCCGCGAATGGCATCACTCCGTCGAACGGATATTTCGGTCCAAAGACGAGGAGCTATGTCGAGGCGCATGAGTGAGGGCGGATTTTTTCTGCGGATAAGCGCAAAAAAGTCAAGCAGGCCTCTCTGACTGCTTGGTCGATTTTTCCATATGCCGTTCTTCTTGAACTAGACTGTCTTCACCTTTAATTTTGACTGGCGCTTCTTGTCCAATTTTGGCAGGCGAAGGATGAGGAGGCCGTGCTTTTCGATGGCTTCGGCTTCGTCAACGTCGATCTCCTGGGGCAAGGAAACGCTGCGCGAGAACGAGCCCCAGTACAGCTCGCGTATGAAATAGTCGTCGCCGGAGGCCACGCGCTCTTCTTCGCGCTTGCCGCGGATGGTGACCATGTCGCGGCTGATATTGATGTCGAGGTCTTCGGGACGGACGCCGGCGATCATGGCTTTTACAAAGATAGTGTCGCTGTTCTGGTAGACGTCGACGGTGAGCTCGCCTTCTTCGACGCTTTCTTCCATCCAAGAGGCGGCCTTGATGGCCGGAGTCTCCATGGCCCTCATCGATGAGTTGCCTGGTGACAGGTCATCGTCTTCGTCGAGCTTGACGGCGCCGGTCAGCCTTTCAAAAAATGATGGTTTTTCTTTTGCCATAGGGGTTTTAGTCGAAAGTCAAAAGTCTGTAAAGTCCATAAAGCTCTGGATGACATTGAGTTCGCTCTAAGGATCTTTGACTCGGGACTTTGCGACTGTATGATTTAAGTTTCTAAAGTCTTTATGCCTACATTCTACCATACAATACGATTCTACTCGTGTCGTTGACGGTGTGGATAAAGCTCGAGTTCACATTTTTTGGCTCGGGATTAAAAAAGCCGCTTTCTGTTGCCTTGCCCTATGTAGCCGTTTTTGTGGATAAAGACGAATGCACGGCCTTGATCTCTTCGAACAGGATCATGAGGACGATGACGGCGCACCAGAACCAAGCGAATACGTACAGAGTGCCCTGCGGCGATGTGGAAAGGACGGAAAGGTTGAAAGCGCTGTGAATGGCGGTCGCGCCGATGACGCCTATGACGGCTGCGCTGATCTTTGCGGTCAAGTTACGGTAGAAGACGAGGCCGATGCAAAATCCGATGAACGTCGAAGAAATGGTATGGACCAAGGTGGCGCCGATGAAACGGAAGTCCCCGACGATGACCGAAGAAGGGATGTTCCCGGTCGAGACCGGATTGATCAGGAAGAACGAGTTTTCGACCGCTGCAAAGCCGAGAGCGGCCGTCAGGAAAAAGATCATGCAATCGATCGGCTCCTCTATTTGGCTCGAGAACAGAATGATGAGGAGGACCGCAAGGCCTTTGCTCGCTTCCTCTATGAACGCCCAGACGATGTACTGGTCTGTCTGGCTCTTGAAAAAAGCGGCGGATACCTGCTCGAGATAGATGGCCAAACCGACCGACAGCATGCCGAGGAGGAACGTGATGGCGATGGCGAGGCGCGATTCGGGATGGAGGTCGTTCTCGCGAAGCCAAAAGAAAAGCCACAACAGAGATGGCAGGATTCCGGCGAGGAAAGCGTAGGAGATCGTGACGGCTGTCATGCGATCATTTTAGCATGGAATTTTCGAGCGCGCGCGGCGATTTGTTGAATTGCGCGCCTCTGTTGTGGCTGCAGCATACGCGTGACGATCGCTGCTTCATGCTGTGCCTTTCGTTTGTAATGAGCCAGTTCCTCTTTCGTCATGACAGACAGACTTGCAATGGTCTATGCTCTAATTTCGGCAAGCCATTTGACAAAATTCAAATAGTTTGCTAGAAACACCAATAGGTAGCATACCTTGCGATCGACAGCCAAAAACCAAGTAAAGCCTTATGTTATGAGCTTTCGCTGAAGATTGGGGTAAGAAAACAAAATAAGGACAAAAAATGAAGATAACGAACTCGATGGTGGTTGCGACCGCGCTCTGTTGTGCGGCCGTTGGATTCAATCAAGAGAGCCAGGCGGCACTGCAGATCAAGACGAAGTATTTCGTTGTGACGGCCCCGACAAGCCCGAACAGCGTGCGATCCCTGCAAAACGCCATGGGCTACATGGAAAACGGCTGGTCCGTCGGTTACATCGATACGAACATCGCCACGAACCCGGCAGCACTCGACATGCCAAATGTTCTGAGGGGCTGTCAGATCTGCTTCGGACCATCGTCATACTTCTTTTGGGATGGAACGAACAACCCTACGGGACCCTTCGCCGCCGAAAGCGGCAGCCGTCTGGCCTGGGGGTTCGACGTGCAGGACACCAACCTTTTCCAGGTTGGCGACGGAACGTTTGATGTGTGGTCGTCTGACCATGCCAACACCTTGTCGTACAACGGGAACTTGTCCGTCAATACGAGCAGCAACATGCTGAACAACTTTGGCACCACGTTGCGCGGGCAAGTTTGGCAAGGAACGAATCTGATCCATGATTATTATCGGGGCGAATCGATCACAAACCCGGTCACTCGCGTTATCGGGATCATCCGAGTCGGGTATTATTGCACGAGCTCGAGCGACTTGATGAACGACCTGAATTACTTCAAGGGCGTCATGGTAGGCTTTGCTTGCGGCTTTGCGATCGCTTTCCCGAACGGAGGAGTGACGAACAGCATGAGCACGGTCCCGTATCTCGATGCGCCGGTCATGAACCATGACGGTACGGTGGGCGTGAACATCGAGGGGCAGCGCCAGCTCGGGCTGTACTACAACCTTCTTCGCTCGTTCGGCCTTGGCAAGGGATCAGAGTGGACGCTCGTCGGTCCCAATATGAATGAGGGCGTGTACACCGACCCTTCAGCCTTCACGAACGCATTCTACCGGGTGGGCGAGTCAAGCGCTCTCACACCTCATTCTGCCAAACAGGCTGCGATCCCACGGCTCGTTGTGGAAAACGCATCCAATTGACATTAGGTTCATAGATGGATTCAACACCTTCTTTCCCGGGAAAGAAGGTGTTTTTTAGTTCTAAGATCGGTTTGAGGTGTCTTGTTTGAGGTGAAAGCAATGAACCGCCGTAATATATGCTCTTGCCATGCGTCATTAAGCCAGCCAAAGGTTAACGTATTCGTGTTGACAAAATTTTAGGTTCATGCTAGGGTATCAACGTCATGAAAAAATACATTATATATACGACAATCTTGGTCATCACATTAATAGCTTTTTCCAAGGCGGTTTCGAGCGTTCACGCCCAGACAGTCTCGGATGATTCGAACAGTTCAGCGAATGTCCCTACTACAATAGGATCTGATTCGTCGGTCGAGACGCCAGTCACGAACGGATCAAATGATATCGAAGCTCCAGTTACCCCCGTAACGGGCGCCGATAACGGCAGCGGTACCGCTTCTGGCATTTCCGCAAACGGCACAGATAACGGCAACGGCGGAACATCGGGCATTCCTACAAACGGCACAGATAACGGCAACGGCGGAACATCGGGCATTCCAACGAACAGCGGCGACAATTCGACCGGAGGGGGAACATCTCCGTTCCCATCCTATTCAGTCGTAACCGCGATCGATTCCGGATCTGGCACGATCACATGCGGAGACTCCGCATGCCCTTCGCCGGTGACTTCGGGTACGAGCATCACTTTCACCGCTAGCCCTGATTCAGGGTATACATTCGCTTCATGGGGAGGCGCATGTTCTCAAGCGACCTCTTCTACATGTACGCTCGTTATAAATGGAGATGAATCGGTGTCCGCAAACTTTACCGCAACCCCTGCCACGCCATCAAATAACAGCACTGGCGGCAGCGGCGGATTTGTCGGCGGTGGATCTTCCTCATTCGGAGGGAATTCGATCGTCCCTTCTGTCGCAGCTTCGCCCACGACCGTAGCTACGGCTCCTGTCGTCATCAATTCCTGCCCGCTTCTGACTTCGTATCTTCAATTCGGCAAAAGCAATAATGCTTCCGATGTCACGAAATTGCAGGCATTCCTCAAGGAATCGCAAGGCATCAATGTGGCCATCAATGGGGTGTTCGATCAACAGACTGAAAATGCAGTCAGAGCGTTCCAGGCAAAGTATCTCTCTCAAGTCATGGGTCCTTGGGGCGTAAAGCAGCCTTCTGGCTACGTCTACATAACTACGGTGAAAAAGATAAACGAGCTGGCTTGTAACGCTTCGCTCACCTTGAGCCCTTCTGAATTGGCGATCATAGACGCCTACAAGGAGCAAGTTGAGAAAAATGCGGCCGCGGCCGCTTCTGCTCCGACCGTAGAGAGCACGCCTACGGTGAGCGTTCCTGCTTCTCCTGTCATTATTCCTACGGAGACATCGAGCACTGATGCGACTGATCTCGCTCCTGTCGTCGGACAAAACGGCACAGGCACATCAGCCAACACGGCTGCTGTCGTAAACGCAGGTGGTTTTCAGAGGTTCTGGAATTTCATCAAGAGCATATTCTAATCGACAGGCTATCTGATCGGCGCCGCTCGACCCCGATCGAAAACACGGCCCCCGCGAGGGGGTTTTGTTTTGGGTGATATCGACGCCGACGCTTCCGCTCGAGAGGCATACGAGATACAATGTGCCCATGGACCTATCAGAATCGATCGGAAACCTCTCCTATCACGCGTACGCGATCGTTGGCGCAGGGAATGCGCGGGCCGAGCTGCTTTCTTTTTTAGAAGGGAAGCAGGGCGTCATCGTGCGCGGCAACCCTGACCTCTTTGTCCAAAAATATGAAGTTTTGACCATCGACGATGCGCGTGCTCTAAAAGAGGCCCATGCTACGCGGCCGTTTGCCTCAAGGGATGACAAAGGCGGCAACGGCGGCGCTCCGCCGGCTGGCGGAGGCAAAAAATTCTTCATCATCGAGATCGATTCCATGACCCATGAAGCGCAGAACGCTCTCCTTAAGATGTTCGAAGAGCCGAACGAATACGCGCATTTTTTCCTCATCCTTCCGTCAGAGGAGCTGCTTCTGCCGACGCTGCGATCGAGGCTGTTCGTGGTGCGTCCGGCAATTAATGACAAGACTGGAAGGGAAGGTGGTAAGGGCGGCGATTTAAAAGCTGACAAGAATCTTGCCGACTTTTTGAGAGGCAATAGAGCCGAGCGCATCGCCCTCGTCGACAAGCTTGCTGCCGACATCTTTGACGGCAAAAAATCAAAGACAGACGCGCTCGAATTCTGCGCCTGTCTGTCCCGGCATCTCCGGAAAGGCGGCATCGAAAAGAATCTGAAGGCGCTCGTGGCCATCTCGCAGGCTGAATCCTACCTCCGTGATCGCGCCCCGTCAATCAAACAGCTCTTGGAGTATGTGGCTCTTTCCGTGTGACGCTTGACTTTTCTATCTCCCATCCATCCTCTTTCACCCCTCATCCTTACCCGCTCTTACACATTTGTGTAAGGGTTTTTTTATACGTCTTTTTCTTTTCTTTCCCTCTGCATCCATTTGCTGTATAATGGACGTATAATCCATATAAAACCATGACATACGATTTTTCAAAACTGAAGAAGAGCCTCGCTGGAGTCGAGGATTGGATCAAGAAAGAGCTCAGCAATATCCGCACGGGCCAGGCCAATCCGGCTATTTTGGACTCGGTGCGCGTCGAATCATACGGCGCTTTCGTGCCGATAAGCCAGATCGCCGGCATCACCATCGAGGGCTCGCGCACTCTGCGCATCACGCCATGGGACGCCACCCATTCTAAAAGCATCGACAAGGCCATCACTGCGGCGAATCTCGGCATGTCTATCTCGATCGACGAGAAAGGTCTTCGTGTTAATTTTCCAGAATTGACCTCCGAGAGCAGGGCGCAGATAGTCAAAGCGGCAAAGGAAAAGATGGAAGAAGCGAAAAAACAGGTCCGCTCTCACCGCGATGAAGTCATCAAAGACATAAAGGGCAAGGAGAAGACGGGCGGCTTCGGCAAGGACGACATCTTCCGCCTTGAAAAAGAGACGCAGAAGCTCGTCGATGACGCCAACAAGAAGCTCGATGAGGCTTTGCAAAGAAGGAAAAGGAAATTGTCGGCTAATAACAGTTTGGAATTGACCTAAGAAATGACCAAGTTCTGATGATTCATAGAGACTTGGATATTGGGATTTTCTTAGAAATTAGGTAATTAGGTCAATTAGAAATTCTCATGACCGTCATTTTCACAATCCTTATTCTCATCGGTCTCGTATTCGGCCTACTCGGGGCTGGCATCGCGTATCTCATCACTTTCAATGAATACAAGAGGCGCGATATCCGCGGCAAGAGCGCTGTGAGGGAAGCCGTTGAAGTTGCGATCTTTGCGTTCGTATTCTTTGTCGCGCTCGGCGTCGTCCTCGGCTACATCTTTTCAAAGTCGGGGCTTTGATCGATTTGCAATATAAAGGAAAGGCCGGGCTCCCGAGAGCTCCGGCCGATTTTGCTTTATACCGCGGCCATTTTTGCTTCTGAACCGCTTTTCACTCCTTTTGCGGCCTCAAATTTGAGGGCCGCGACCATCTTGACGACGCATCGCCTGACGGACGGCAGCGGAATGTCCTTGCGGAATTTCTTTCTCCAGACATCGATGAGCTCTGGTTCAATGGCGTAGCTATCGTGTGGGATTATGAGCAAACAACCGCTGCTCGTAAAGTGCCCGAATGCCTCGGTGAAATCGGGGCATGTGTGGTACGGGCCGTCTGACTCGAAAAAGAGCTCTTTGATCGTCTTGACCCTGCAATCGCCGGATCGGGAGACTTTCCGGAGGGCTTTGTGCCATTTCTTTTGGTCGTGCGGCAGGTCCATGCTGAGGTCATACATCCGTATGAACACAAGCTCGAGGAACTCGTTAAGGGAGATATCGTCAGTTTTCATTCTGGTGAAAGGATACCATGTAGCCTCGCTGAGTTCAAATGAAACTTTTTACGAAAATGCTATACTGAATTACCATCATGATTGAGACCATCGTCATCTTCATCATCGTCCTCGCGGCGCTCATATTCGTCCACGAACTGGGGCATTTTTTAGCAGCGCGCAGCTTTGGCATCCGGGTCGACGAATTCGCGCTCGGCTTTGGGCCGCGGCTCTTCAGCTGGAAATTAAAACATGGCGGCTTTTGGGGCGAGACGACGTACGCGATCAATGCCATCCCGTTCGGCGGGTTCGTCAAGATATTCGGCGAAGACCCGGATGATGAGTCGATGAAAGGCGCAGACAGCAAGCGCAGCTTCGTCAACGCGGCGCGATGGAAGCAGGCAGTCGTCCTCGTCGCGGGAGTCCTCGGCAATTTCATCTTTGCATGGCTCCTCATCACGATTGCTCTCACTATCGGCACTGCCGCGAGCCCGCAGGATTATCCGCAATATGCGGATCGCATGTCCTATGATCGCATCACCATCGATTCTGTCTCGCCGGGCAGCCCGGCAGACAAAGCCGGCATAAAGGAAGGCGACAATCTCATGGGCCTTTCGGCGGCCGTTGTTCCGGCTGGACAGAGGATGACGGTCGAAGCCATCCAGACCGATATCGCCTCGTCGAAAGGCGCGATCCTCATCTTTTCCATCCTTCGCGACGGCAAGCATATATTCATAAACACAAAAGCGGCTACCGGTACGATCTCTGACGAGCCGAGCAAATTTGCGGTCGGCATCTCTATGGAGGACACCGCGACGCTAGAGCTGCCGATCTATCTGGCGGCGTATGAGAGCATCCGCTTCAATTATTATCTGGTGACCGAAGTCTACAGCGTTCTCGGAGGCCTCTTCCAGGGGCAAGTCTCCGTCTCTGACCTGGCAGGGCCTGTCTACATCGCACAAAAGACCGGCGAGGCTGCGCAGTCGGGGCTCTCGAGCCTGCTCGTCTTTGTCGGCCTCATCTCCGTGAATCTCGGCGTCATGAACCTGTTGCCCATCCCGGCGCTCGACGGCGGAAGGCTGCTTTTCGTCATCATCGAGGCGGTGCGGCGAAAGCCTATCAAGCCGTCCGTTGCCAATGGCCTGAACCTGACCGGCTTCGTCTTGCTCATGATGCTTATGGTCTTTGTGACCTACCACGACATCGCGAGGGCAGTGATGCAATTCTATCAGCATTGATAGGCTGCTACTCTTTTGATTGTATGTTAAAATGTTGAGGTAACATGAAGGCTTCCTTCACCCACTACTCTCACAGAACTCGCCGTGCGCACAAAGTATCGCTCCTGGAGAGGCTGTCGCTCTGGCTCGTCATACCAGTCGTGCTCATCGGCCTGTCGATCGGCGCTGTCGAGCTCTCCGGCGCGAGGATAGGCGGGGAATTTTTTGGCAACGTGCCGATCGTTTATATCGGCGAGGCTTTCTTGTCGTCTCTCGGCAGGCTATTCGTGTCGTACCTCTTCTCGCTCGTCATCGGCGTCTTTCTGGCGCTCCTCGTCCTGCGCTCGCACGTTTGGGAGCGCGTGCTCATCCCGGTCTATGACGTGCTCGAGTCGGTGCCCGTCCTCGTCTTCTTTCCCGTCATCGTCCTCTTTTTCATCCACTATGATTTCCTCAACGTCGCCGCGATCTTCATCATCATCCTGACCATGGTCTGGAACATCGTCTTTGCCGTCATCGGCGGCCTGCACGTCATACCCGAAGACGTCATGTCGGTGCCAAAGGTATTCGGCCTGACCAGGCTGCAGTCGCTCCAAAAGGTCATATTGCCGGCCCTCGTGCCGTCGATCGTCACGGGCTCCTTGCTCGCTTGGGCGCAGGGCTGGAACATCCTCATCGTGGCGGAGGTCCTCCATACGTACGTGCCCGCGGGGCAGAATGTGGGGGACGTCTTTGGCATCGGCAGCGTCCTCGTGCAAGCGTCGGCCTCGGGCGACCAGCGGCTCTTCATCTGGTCGATCGTCGTCATCGTCCTCGCCATCATGGCTCTCAATATATTCGTCTGGCAGCGGTTTTTAAAGTACGCGGAGCGGTTCAAATTTGATTAACATGAATAACCCCATCCTCACATTCAAAAACGTTAGCTATAAATATCCGAACGAGGCGCCGGACGTCCTCCATGACGTTTCCTTTTCCCTTGAAAATAAGTCATTCACCATCCTTGTCGGTCATTCCGGCTGCGGAAAATCGACGCTCTTGAAGCTCGTCGCCGGACTGATCGAGCCTTCCGCCGGCAACGTGGAGGCGCCGCACAAGATGGCCATCGTATTCCAGAGCGGCGCGCTCTTGCCCTGGTACTCGGCCCTCGACAACGTCCTTCTTGCCTTTGAAAAGGACGCGTCGCTGTCGCCAGAGGAAAAGAAGAAGCGCGCATTGGACGCCCTTGCCCTCATGAACATACGCGACCAGGCCGACGCATACCCTCGCAGCCTCTCCGGTGGTCAGAGCCAGAGGGTCGGCATCGCCCGCGCTTTGGCCGCAGAGCCGGAGCTCCTCCTCTTGGACGAGCCGTTCTCGGCGCTCGATGCAGAGACGACGGAGGACCTGCACAAGGAGCTCTTCGGCATATGGAAATCGCGCGGCATCACCGTCCTCATGATATCCCATTCGCTCGACGAGGCCGTGGCCTTGGGCGAGCGCATCCTCGTCATGCACGACGGGCGCTTCGTCCACGAGCACATCGTGCGCCTCGGCTACCCGCGTGACCCGACGGAAGAGACCTTCGGCAAATACGTTGCTTCGATCAGAAAGGAGCTGAAGGAGAAGAGGAGAAACGCAGAGAAATAATTTGTCTTTGGTTTAAAATATCCCTTGCGTCTCGTAAGCGAAGCTTGGTATAATATGCGCATGCCATCGACAATAACAATCTCTCGGCAAACGTATAACCGCTTGAAAAAAGAGGCGGGAGCCTTTCATGTATTCATGCGCGGCAAGCTTTCCATCGCAAAGCCGCTCGCCTCATCTCGTGCCAAAAAGCTGGTAAAAGATTTCAGAGATTCAGGTATCTATACGAAATCTTTTCTCGCTGATCTCGAAAAAGGATTGTTGAAATCATCCTACGGAAAGTAATCGACTATTAAAATTTTGCCTCTTCGCGACGATCTTTATCGCAAGATCGTCTTATATGGCCTTGTGCCTGCTTGGGATAAAGCGGTCAAGCTCTTTGAATGTGATCACAGATATCCTTCGTTGCATGCTGAATTGCTTGAGCCAAAGCATCATGGCATCCATTCTTTTCGGATCAATCAGAAGTATCGGGCTTTGTTCTTTGTTAAGGACGGCAGAGCGGAAGTGTTCCAAATAACGAATCATTACCGTTAATTTGCCTTTTTCGGGCATTTTTGCTACAGTATTTCTATGAAAAAAGACATACACCCAAAGGACTACCGCCAGGTCATTTTCCACGACAACTCGAATAACGTGGATTTTCTCATTTCTTCGACCATAAAATCGAATGAAAAGGCTGTGTGGAGCGACGGCAAGGAATATCCGCTTGTTTCCGTCGAAATCTCCTCGTCCTCGCACCCCTTTTATACTAATCAGGAAAAGATGATGGATGCCGCCGGCCGCGTCGAAAAGTTCAAAGCACGCCAGGCAAAAGCAACAAAGAAGTAAGATTCAGGATTTAAGATTCAAGAATGATGCGAGCATGCTTGCACTTTTTCGTAAATCTTAAATCTTAAATCTTGAATCTACTCATGAACTGGGACGAACTCAAAAAGAACCATAAAACAGCGTTTCTCGTTGAAATGCATGAAAAGCTTTTGAAAGAAGAAGCGGAAGTTTTGGAAATGGCCAAGGATTCGAGCATGAAAGAGATGGCCGAGGCCGACTTGAAAAACATCGCCGAGCAAAAGAAGAACGTCGAAGATCAGATCAATGCTATCCTCGAATCTGAAAAAGAAGAAGTGGAGATTCCGAACGAATTGATCCTCGAAGTGCGCGCGGGCGCTGGCGGGGAAGAAGCAGCCTTGTTCGCCGAAAAGCTCGTAGAGATGTACCGCGCCTATGCCGTCACAAAGGGCTGGCAGACCAAGATCGTGGAGGAATCCCGCAGCTCGCTCAAGGGCTACAAGGAAGCGTCGCTCGAGGTCAAGGGGAAAGGTGCATATTTGGACTTGCGCTGGGAAACGGGCGTGCATCGCATACAGCGCGTGCCGGAGACCGAGAAGTCGGGCCGCATACATACGTCGACCGCTGCTGTTGCCATCTTGCCCATTCGCAAGAAGACAAAGCTCGTCATTCCGCCGGCTGATTTAGAAATGGAATTCTCGCGCGCGGGCGGCAAAGGCGGCCAGAACGTGAACAAAGTGGAGACCGCGGTCCGCCTCGTCCACAAACCTACCGGCCTCGATGTGCGCGTCACTGCCGAACGTTCGCAGAGCGCCAACCGCGAGCGGGCCATGCAGATCTTGATGGCAAAGATCGAGGCACAACAAGAGGAAGAAGCCGCCAAGAAATTCAGCGCCAACAAGAAGGCCCAGCTCGGCACCGGCGACCGCAGCGAAAAAATCCGTACGTACAATATCTTGCAAGACCGCATAACCGACCATCGCATAAAACAAAGCTGGCATAACATCGAGACTATTTTTGCCGGCAAGCTCGACCCTATCATCGAGGCGCTGCATGAATTCGAGAAGACGGGAAAGGTGGGAAGCGAGGATGAGGAGTGATATAATCTAGGACAACAATCACCATGAATCCACAGCAAAGCTTTCCTTTTACTGACTGGCTCATTGTGTTCGCCGCCATGTTCGTCATCGGACTGGTTGATAATTATTTTTTTGGCCCGCACAGAGGCGAATGGAGACTCAGAGAAAACATATCCTATTGGATCGCACAGCTATTTTTTGCTTTTGCGATCATCGATCTCATCATTACTTTCTTGACGATCTTTGATTCAAGCAATATTCACACGGATAACATCCCGTTATATTTGCAGCAATATCATATTTTACAGACTGCACCGACTATTTTTCTCGTGATAATCATCGTCTATTTGTTCCACTCGAACCGTGCAGGAAAAATATCAAATATATCTGTGCGAGGAGGGACGGGTGATCCGTATGCGGGATGGCTCACTAAAGGCCAGAACCCAAGATACTATACGATTTTTAGAGGTTGGGTCATCATTGCTGCTGTGTATGCCATAGCTATAGTCCTGATGGTTTTTATGAAGTAAACGCCGCTTTGCTTGACACATTTTTTTATTGGAGTTAAGCTTATTTCGAGTTTGCACCTTGAAGAATAAAAACTGATTCCTTGACGGAACAGCCTAAACCGGCTTCTCTTCGGAGAATGTGCGGTGTCGCGGAACCACGATGTGGCAGTACGAAGCTCGATCGTTTGAAGGTTTGTCACCCTTGCGATCAGGTCAGGACGCCTAGTGGCATTCCAAGTAGCGTCTTATGACGCGAATCTGTCAGCGTTTCGGACATGTTTTCTTTGGGTTTTCCTTTGCAAGGAAGATCTGAAAAGGAACATCGGACCATGTTCGATACTTCGTCATCCTCGGGAGACGGCAGGACAAGCCTGATAAGGCTAAATCAAGGAAAAACTCACGACTACATCACCGCTGACTCTTGGAGCCGGCGGTGTTTTCTTTGCATATAAAAACCGGCACATCGCGGAATAATTCCGAGGGGAAAAAAAGTCCGCTTCGATTGGAGCGGGCTTTTTTAGTGTGCCGGCGGAGAGGGCTTTGACAGCGGACTTGGACGTATATCCTGTACTGTTTTTGCGCTGGCTCTATAGTACTACTTTTATTTAAAAGAAAGCAAGGGGCAAGAAAAGCATAAGAAAGCATGCACAAGAAAAGCGCGCAATCTGCCTCGTGAAAGGTGATTGCGCGCGATTGTGATTCTGGATTGATGGTTTGTCGGTCAGTGCCTCATCCGTTGTTCGACCAAAACCTCTTGGAAGTGTACAAACGAGCTGTGCTGATCCGGGTCGGTCGAGACTCGGGGCAATTCGATGTCTCGTCTCGCCAGATAGAACGGGTCAGGCGGGAATTTCACGCTCGGGTACAGGTCGCTGATCCCCTGGTGATCCTTGTGGAAGCGTCCGATGGCTTCACTCACCAATTGCTGCTCGATTGGAGACTTGCCGTTCATTTGCATGAGACGTGTGAATGTCTGCTCGATGCGTTCGCAGAGCGGAACAGACCGGTCAAGATGAAGCACTGCGTTGCCGAGCTTCTTGATGGCCGGCAAAGTGAGCTCTTCATGTTTCTTGTATCGCTCTTTGAGCCCTGCGAGGCCGCGGAGATCATCCGCCCGGACATTCGTGCCTGACTCCGCGATTCGGCGCTTCAGATCCGCCGCCGCCATTTCAAAGCTCGTATTGATGTTTACGACGAGCGAATGATTGAAGGCGCTCAAAAGCTCGAGCTGTTTGAGAGTTCTTGGCGCTCCGCAGATGATGAGGGTCTCTACCGAAGGGTTTTCCTTGCAAAACATCGCCAACCATTCGTAGAAGAGCGGGATCATCGCATGGTCGGGCAGGAATCCGCCGCCGTCCATGATGCTTTTGTGCTTGCGTACTTCGTCGCCGATGCCGCCTTCTATCTTCTTTCCCCATTTGATCATGTCGCTCACGTCGATGCAGACGACTTTTTTGCTTGTCCCCATTGGGTTCAAAAGGGAGGCGAGGAATTTTCCAAGGGTTGATTTGCCGCTGAGCGCGACTCCGCAAAGGAGTAACGAGCCGATTTTAATTGCCATACAGTCTTGGTTTCTTTGCTGTTTATTATTCGTTTTTTGAGTTCAACCAGTCCATTTCTGGAACGTGCTGGAAAGAACGGTTCGGGATATATATTAACACATTTATTGTAAAAAGCAAATAGCACTGTCGAGCCAGAGGTTTCGGCTGCCGAGAGTGGTTTTCTGATGAAAATGTAAACAAAGTTGTCACGACTCTTGACTCGCCGTCGCTCGTTCCGGCCCTTACATGGCCAGTACACCTTTTGGCTCAAAAGGTCTTTCGGTCGAGTCCCACCCCGACCTCAACCTCGCGAGGTCCGGCTGATTTTAACTTTTCTTTATTATTTTTTTAACTTTCCTTAATGACTTCTTCTTATACTTTACCCATGCAATTGACCATACCGCCAAGCGCAAAGGCGTCCGAAGCCCTCGAAGCGCTCATCGACTATGCCGTTTCATACGGCGTCTCGGACGTGCACATCGACCCTGAAAAGGACTCCATCTGCGTGCGCATGAGGATCGACGGCATCCTGACGCGCTTTGTGACGCTCTCTTCGTCACTGCACCAGGAATTGATCGCACGGATAAAGGTCCTTGCAAAGCTGCGTCCCGACATCCACCTGCTCGCCCAGGACGGGCGCTTCACATATTCATATAGGAAAAGCGCGAAAGGCCCGGCGGACGCGGCTATCGACATGCGCGTCTCGGTCATTCCGACACATTTCGGCGAGAACGCCGTCATCCGGATCCTGGCCAGCGGGTACCGCGCAGCCGAACTTTCCGCGCTTGGATTCTCTCCTGACAACGAAGCCGTCATCCGCGAGGCCTTGACGCGCAGCCAGGGCCTTATACTGGTCACCGGCCCGACCGGCTCCGGGAAAACATCGACCATGTACGCTATGCTCCGGCAGCTCTCGGGCGAGCCGTTGTCCATCGTTACCCTCGAAGACCCGATCGAGTACGCCATTCCTGGCGTCCGTCAGATCGCCGTCGATCATCGTCACGGCATCAATTTCGGCAACGGTCTGCGCTCGCTTGTCCGCCAAGATCCGGACGTCATCATGGTCGGCGAGATCCGCGACAAGGAGACCGCGCAGATCGCCACGAACATCGCCCTGACTGGCCACCTCATCATCTCGACGCTCCACACGGCCGATGCGCTCGGCTCGGTGACGAGGCTTTCGGACCTCGGCATCGACCCGTATCTCATCGCGCACACCCTCTCCGTCGTCATTGCACAGCGCCTCGTGCGCGTCTTGTGCCACAACTGCGACGGCTTTGGCTGTTCCGCGTGCTTTCAAAAGGGCTATCGCGGCCGCACGGTCATCGCCGAGGTGCTCGAGGTCGACGACGAGACGCGCGCCTATATTTCCGCCCGGATGCCGCTCGATGAGATCGCGCATCATGCGCGCATGAGGGGCATGGCGAGCATGCGCGACCACGCCGCCGAAAAGATCGAGTGGGGCGCGACGACCTTGGAGGAGGTGAAGCGGGTGCTCGATCTATAAAAAGAAAAGCAAGAAGCAAAAAGGAAAAAGCAAATAGAAGCAGAAAAGAGCGTGAAAACAGAATAGCGCGAGCCGGTTTGAATTTATTCTATTTTCAATTTCTGCTCTCTACTTCTACAAATAACTATGAACACAAAACTTTTTCAAAAACTGAAATATTCTCAATTGTCCAAGAAGGAGCAGGGCATTTTTGCCGAACGGCTCTCGCTCCTCCTCGGCGCTTCCTTGTCCTTGCCGGAATCGGTCGCCGTCATGCGGAACTCATTTGGAAGAGGCCGCCGCCCGGCATTCGCTGATCTCGAGGCCTCGCTCGACGCAGGCACGAGCTTCGAGCTCTCTTTGACGGCGTCCCCGCTCGGCTTTTCCCGGACGCTCATCCTCTCTGCGCGCATCGGAGAGAGGAGCGGCACGCTGGCAGAATCGCTCTCTGCGGCCGCCGGCAGGATCGAGAGGAGCCGCGCCGTCAAAAGCAGCCTCGTGTCGGCGGCGACATATCCGGCGATCATCTTTTTGGCTTCGGCCGGCATCATAGCGTTCCTCGTCTTCTTCATCATCCCAAAGATCATGCCGACCATCCAGAGCCTCCGCGTGCCGCTGCCTCCGGTCACGGTCTTTTTCATATCCATGTCGCATTTCCTGGCGAGCGGATGGTACAAGGTCCTCGCGGCCGCGACACTCGCCGCACTGGCTCTCTTTTTCATGTATACGAGGTTCCTATGGTCCAGGTCAGCCATCCAGCGATTCATGCTCTCTCTTCCGCTTGTCGGCCGCATCATCCGCGCCCACCTCTTGTCGGAGCTGTTCGACACGCTCTCGACGCTCGTCTCTGCGGGCTGCCCGTTCGTTGAGGCGGTCAGCGAATCGTCTGCGTCGACGGGCTTCGTCGAATACCGCCGCGCCCTGAAAAGGGCAGTCAAAGAGATGCAGGCTGGCTCGAATTTTTCGGCGACAGTGAGGCGATCCCCGCGGCTTTTCCCTGGGTTCGTCGCCGACAGCATCGCCATCGGCGAGCGCACCGGCAACATGGAGAATATCCTGCCGCACATGAGCCGCTATTATGCCCGCGAGCAGGAGACCGCGCTCGCGGCGTTTTCAAAGCTGATCGAGCCGGCGCTCATGGTCAGCGTCGGCTGTATCGTCGGCGCCGCCGCGCTGTCCATCGTCCTGCCGATCTACGAGATCTCGCAGCATCTGTCAGGGTAAGGAAAAGGAAAGAAGAAAAGTATGAAGGTATAAAAGTATAAAGGTATAAGAAAAAAGAGAAGAAACAAAGAAGGAAAAGCAAAAAAAAACATGAATACCCACATAAAAAATTGCGTCTGCGGTTTCCTTGTCCTCGAGGCCATCATCGCGCTGGCTTTGTTTTCGATCTGTGTTTTTTCGATCGTAACCCTTTCGTGGGGCTCGCGCAGGATGTTCGACGAGGCGAGCGCAAGAAGAGCGCTCCTCGATTCGGCCGTGTCTATAGCCGCTGACCCGCTTGCGTTCGGCGCGGCTTTTGCACATGCCGCATATGGTAACGATGCGACGATCGCCACTTTTTCATCTTCAACAAGCGCCATTTTACCTGACGCCGCTCTGGCCAACGGCGAACCGCCTACTGGCACCCACGCCGACGCGCAGGCGACCGGCAGCATCTCAATCTCATTTTCCATTCTTCAGCCTGACACTTTTTCAGCTTACGGCAAAGACACATGCCCGCCGATTCTCGACTTTTCTGGCCGCATGCCTTCGACGACCATCGCCGCTCTTCCTATACCAGCCGCAAATGACATCACCGGCCTTTCGGTCAAGGACGGCTTTGCCTATATCTCGACTGATTCGAACATCGCTGCCGATCCCGACCTCTATATCTTTGACATGCGCGACATGGCCGCTCCAGAGCTCGTCTCGTCATTGAACACCGGTCCCGGCCTCGCCGATTTGTCGGTCGCAGGGCCGTATGTATTTGCTGCGAACAAGAGCTCCGTCAGTCAATTGCAGGTAATCGACATCCACGACCGCTCGCATCCGGCCGCCATAGCACAGGTAAAAGTGCCGCTCGACATTTCCACCTCGACGGCGCCCTATGCATCGGCGATCTATTACGACAAAGGCTTCGTCTATCTCGGCACAGAAAAAGGCGACAGTCCGGAGCTGACCGTCTGGAATGTGGCCGACCCGGCTCTTCCCATGCTTTCCGGCAGGTACGAGATCGGCAACAAAGTCGAAAAGATCCTTGCCGAAGGCGACCGCATGTACATCGCCGGCACGGGCGGCAATCAGCTCATGACATTTGACGTCACGAATCCGACGGCACTGGCCCTCCTCTCGACCATGGCCCCTCGCGGCTTTCTGACCCAAAACGGCCAAGCACTCGATCTTTTTGATGGCAGCGTGGCCTTTGGCCGCGACACCGGCGGCTACAACAACACGGCAAATCCGGAATTCATGCTTTACGATGCTTCAAACATAGCGCCGCAAGGCCAGCTCGCTCTGCAAAGCTCCTTTGACGAGCCGGGCGGCGCCTATGCCATCGTCGCCCGCCCGCCGTATTTTCTTGTCCTGACGCATCGTTCGTCCGGCCAGTTCCGCCTCGATTCAGCCACTGGCATGGCGAGCGCGGTCTACAATATTTCCGGCGCCCCCGCGGCACTGTCATGCGATTGGGGCACGATGTATGTGGCGTCGAACTCGAACAACGGCCCGACCCTTACGGCGATCAAAGATTTCCATGAATGAAAAGACAGGCAAAAAGCAAGAAGCAAAAAGAAATGTCATGAGGCGATTTGTGCTTCTTGCTTCTTTCCGTTTTGCTTTTATTTCCGGTTTCACTCTGATTGAAGTGATCGTTTATCTCGCCATCCTTTCCATGATCGCCGCGACATTGGTCTCGCTCGCCTATGTCTCGGCCAGGGAAGACAGGGCGACGACTGACGGCGTCATAAATGCGTATGAACAAATATAAAAATACAAATGAAAAAGCAAAGAAGGAAAATAGAAGAACAGGGAGCATTGTCTTGTTTCTTGCTTCTTTCCGTTTTGCTTTTCATGGCGGCTTCGTCGCCCTTTTTCTCGTCATGTCAGCCATGTCAGCAATGCTTCTCGGCTCTCTCGGCGCATGTGCCGCCGCCCTCGGCTACAGCGATTCTGTCGCGCGGCGCGAATATCGCCTGGTAGCCTCCGAGAACGCCCGATCATGCGTCGCCGTCGCCCTTCTCGCTTTCGCCCACGACTATTTCTACACCGCTCAAAACCAATCTGTGCCCGATTTTTCTTGCACCATCGTTTCCGCCGAGAGAAGCGGCGCAGATATATCGGCCACAGCGACGAGCTCCGTTAACGGCGTCACTGCATCAGTCTCGGCCAGAGCGACGGACAATGGCAGATCGATTGATCTAGTTTTGGAGCAAAATATATGAAGACAGAATATGTAAAAAATTTTGATTCATGGAACTTGAAAAAGAAAAATATCGACAAGCGAGACTTGCCCGAGGATTTCTTCTTCCTTGAAGGTGAAATATAGTGGGCTTCGCTTGGCGTCAATATCGGCCATGAGATAGACGGAAAGAACGATCAATTCGAAAGACCCGTTCTTGTGTTAAAAAAAGTGAGCGAAGACCTGCTGTGGGCACTACCCATCACGAGCTCAATTCGGTGAGGAGTCGAGTCCTATTTTATGATGTATCATGGAAAGCCTCAAATGATACTGATTTCACAACTGAGAATGATGAGTTCCAAGCGGCTTTTACGACTTATCTTTAGATCAAAAGACAAGGAATTTTCGTTGGTAAGGGAAAAAATTGACTCTATCTTGTCATCTATAAAAACGATTCCCTCCGTTGAAGGAGGGAATCTCGATGGACATGACTGTAAGGTGAATTAATTATAACGCATCGGTATGCACTCCGCAAGGCAGAACCTCTGAATAACCAGAACAAGCCGCGTGATCCCTCCCCACGCCCCGTTTGCAAAGCACATCGAACCGCTCTACAATATATAGGCAAGACTTAATTACTAAAATCATTCCTATGGCTATAGACACCTACGTGAAAGAACAAGAGAGACTGGCGGAAGAGGCTCGCGTCAAAGCAGGAATACCGAAACCGGTAGAAGACAAGCTGACGCTCAAGGACATCATGCACGACGAAAGGCAGAACGCGCTCTTGGGCGACATGATATCGCATCAGGGGAACATATCTGACAAAGAGATCATGGAAAGGCTTGCCACCGGAAAAATGGAGGCAGGCGACATCGACCGACTGGCCGAGATCCGCACAGAATTCGCCGAAAAGATGCGCAAAGCGGAGACCATACAATCCGAGATAACCCCTGAATTGATACAGTTGATCTCAAAGAATAATCCTGATCTCAAAAAGATCGTCGAGCTCGGCAGCACGGATGGCGTCAAAAAAGCCGTCTATGAAATGATAAAGAAAATCGCCGTTACCGACCCATCGACGTTTGATCAGATAGTGAGGCAAGTGGAGACAGTGAAGAGCTATCGCGAAGGGGATTACAAGAGGCTGGACGACGAGATAATAAAAAAATGCAAAGACAACAATTGGAATGCCGATGCTTATACGAGCGCCATTGCCATAACGGATCCAATCGAGCGCCAAAAGGCGATGGTCAAGGTCGTCAAAGCAGGCTGGGAAGCGGGAGGCGTTGTCGGTAGCATCGACAAAGCGATCAATTTCTTGAGCTTTGGTAATCTCGCAAAGCAGGCGGCGATCGATGGCGTAGGGTGGGACGATATCAGGATAAACAATATGCTCGCGACTCTCGCCAGTCACAAGGACGATCTCGGCAGAGTTTTGGCGGGGAGCATTGCGGGCAACAGCGATCTCTTGGCCGCTATATCGAATGAGATAGTCGGCGTGCCAAAAAAGAAAGAGTCGGCGGGCATGAGCGATGTCAAGAACGAGATGCCGACAGATGAATATGTCCAGGAGGAATGGATAAAGCACAAGAAAAAGCTGCGAGGCTGGAGAAATTGGGATCCGGCTGACCAGGATTTGGAGCGCGGATATTTCATGGATGACCTCAAGGATGCCAAGAAGAAAAAAGTGACTGGAAAGGGCGGTTTTTGGGCAGCATTATTCGGAGGAAAATATCTTGTAGATTTCTTTACTAATTTCGACAAGTTCTCTCTTCCTGAGTAATAAATCATAATTATTAATACCATGACCACAACAGCCATAACCAAATCTCTCCGCGATGAATTCATGAAAGTCGTCGACACGGGCAACGAGCGCGCCACAAAGGACTTTATCATCGACCATCTCAAGGAATTTCCAGACGAGGTGCAGACGGACATCATTTCGGCGTTCTTTTTGGACGCTCTCGAGAGCGAGGCCGATGCTATCGAGACACGCGCCGCCATCCAGCGACAAGCCCTTGCCGCCCTTGCTGACATCGAAAAGGCCGAGAAGATGCTCACTGATGAAAAGAAAAAAAGGGAGGTCAAGAAGGAGTTGGGGATCTAACGTATGAAGGCTCGACATTTTGACGCGAATGTCGGACATCCGAACAAGATCTATTTATAGCATGCCCGATAAAACCGCTTTGAACAGGCGGTTTTTTTGCTCAAACCGAAAACTTATTTAAGTTCTATAGACTTTAGACTTTCTTTATAACTCTTTTAACTTTCCTTAATAACTTTTTGTTGTGGTTGATCGATGGCAAATTATTGGAAGCTATACAAAAAAGCCAAGGCCTTTTACTTTGGCCTCGGAAAAATAAAGTGTCCCGCTTTACGTGATGAAGAAATCATATTCGATTGGCGTGGTTTCAGGCATTTTCTGCATAAGAAAAGACGAAAAAGATCGGTGCCCGACCAAATAAGAAGATTTAAGATCCTGTTTAAAATACCTGACTTAATTAATAGTGCAAAAATATTTGACCGCAGGGACATGAGTGATGGAAACAGAAAGACTGTGTTTCTTTCTTTGTTGTGTAAAGATGAAGATACTACTGTAAAAATAGTTACTTTAGACGATGGTAAAGACAAATACTTTATAAGTATAATGGATTATTGAAATGAAAAAAGCTCTCAATCGATGAAAGAGAGCTCTTTTCTACGCTTGCATCCAGCTCTAGTGCCGATAGACCACCTTTGACGAATCGAATGACTCTATCAAATGGCCGCAAGCTTATGGTGTAAGTATAGCAAGTAAAACATTCTTGTCAATCAAAATCTGTGAATTTTGGACGCGGAGGGTAGACCTGCGTAAAGCGTCCGTTCGTGGTATTATTTTTGTTATAATCTAATAACCATGGAACTTCCAACAACCAACCCCGAAAAATTTCAGAATCCGCAGGAAGAGATTTCGTACCTGCGCGAGATGATAGCAAAAAAGGAGCGCGAGATATTGGAGAAGACGCCGGAAGCATCCGTCGAGCACGTCGCCCGCGAAGAAGTCGTCAAATACGCCGAGAAGAAGCCGGCCGAAGTCCTCCACGAGAAATACATCGTGCCGACGCAGGAAATGGAGGCGGTCGTCCTTGACCTTGCCCCTGAAACGCACGACGACAAGATGAACGAGCTATTAGGCATGCTCGAAACCAAAGGCATCCACGCCACGCTCTCGATCGTCGACAAAATGCAGAATCCTCACATCTATGCCGATTTTCACCGCTTGCTCGTCCAGTACCTGAAATCCGGCTTTGTGATCGGCGGGTTAAAGGAAAAATCAGACCTTTGGAAATCGCTCAAGATGTCCTTGTTCGAGATTCTCGTCCCTGAAAATGAAAAGAAGGAAGGGCAGCAGAAGCCGCTCAAGGAATTGCTCTCGTCCATGGAACAATTCTATGCCGGCATGTGCGCAGGCGACAAGGACGCCAACAACACTTTTATATTCGAGATTGCCGTGGCCAATCACAGCGACGACTTCGTCTTTTATGCGGCAGTGCCGGATGAGAAACGAAATCTCTTTGAAAAGCAGATCCTGTCCATCCTGCCCGATGCAAAAGTGACCGAGCACAAGAACGACCACAACATCTTCAACGAGAACGGCGCAACTGCAGCATCGTTCGCCGTGCAGAAGAAGAACCACATCTTTCCGATCAAAACATATGATCAATTCGACCATGACCCGATCAATGCGCTCCTTAACAGCTTTTCCAAAATAGACAAGGACGGCGAAGGCGCCTGCATCCAGATTGTCCTCAATCCTGTCGGCGATTTCTATACCGAGAAATATCGCAAGGCTCTCGAAAAGATCCAAAAAGGCGAGAAATTGTCCGATGCGATCGACATCGCATATTCGCTCGGCCACAAAGCGGTAAAAGGCTTCGCCAGCGGCCTCGTCGGCGCTCTCGAAGGAATCACTATGAGCAAGGAAGAAAAGGAAAAGAAAAAAGAGGAAAAGAAAGCCCAGAAAGGCCCGCGTCCCGAGGATGAGCTCGGCATGAAAGAGATCCAAAACAAGATCGCATCGCCGACCATCTCGACGAACATCCGCATCGTCGCCTCAGCCGAGAGCGAATCAAAAGCGACGGCTATTCTGGCCGACCTCGAGGCTTCCTTTAGCCAATTCGAGAATGTGCAAGGCAACCGCCTCGAATTCACCCGCGTAGCAAAGGGCAAGTTGGAACGCGAATTGGACGCCTATACGTACCGCCAGTTTGATGACGCACAGGATTGCCCGCTGTCGTTGCGCGAATTGACCACGATGATGCACTTGCCGGTCGCAGGTCGTGTGTCGACCGCGCAGGTGAAATTGACGAAATCAGGAACATCCGCCGCCCCGCTTGACTTGCCCCAGATGGGAACCTATCTTGGCACGAACAACGATCGCGGCCGCGAGACGCGCGTATTCACGACCGACGAGGATCGGTTGCGCCATCTCTACGTTATTGGCCAGACCGGCACCGGCAAGACGACCCTGCTCAAGAACATGATCGTCCAGGACATGCAAAAAGGCAACGGCCTTTGCTTCATCGATCCGCACGGCTCTGATGTCGAGGATATCCTTGCCCTCGTGCCGCAGAACCGCCTCGAAGACGTCATCTATTTCGACCCGGCGTACACAGCGCGCCCGATGGCCTTGAACATGCTCGAATATGATACGCGTTTTCCCGAGCAAAAGACGTTCGTGGTCAACGAGATGCTCTCCATTTTTAACAAGCTCTTCGACATGAAGACTGCCGGCGGTCCTATGTTCGAGCAATATTTCCGCAATGCCGTCCTCCTCACCATCGACGATCCGTCGTCAGCGAACACTCTCGTCGACGTGTCGCGCGTTCTCTCGAACAAGGCTTTCCGCGAGTCAAAACTGGCCACCTGCACGAACCCTCTTGTCATCCAGTTCTGGCGTGAAGTTGCCGACAAGGCCGGCGGGGAAGCGTCTCTCGCCAACATCGTGCCGTATATCGTCTCTAAATTCGATAATTTCCTGGCGAACGACATCATGCGGCCGGTCATCGCCCAGGAGAAATCGACATTTAACTTCCGCGACATCATGGACAATAAAAAGATCCTGCTTGTCAACCTGTCCAAAGGCCGCCTTGGCGACATCAATGCGAACCTCATCGGCCTCATTCTGATCGGCAAGATTCTGATGGCCGCCTTGTCGCGCGTCGACTCCATCGGCAAGGATCTGCCGCCCTTCTATCTGTACGTCGACGAGTTCCAGAACATCACTACTGACTCGATTGCCACAATCCTGTCCGAGGCGCGCAAGTACAAATTGTCGCTCAACATCGCCCATCAGTTCATCAAACAGCTCGATGAAAAGATCAAAAATGCCGTCTTTGGCAACGTCGGTTCTATGGCGGTCTTTCGTGTAGGCACCGAGGACGCCGAATTCCTTGCCAAACAATTCGAACCCGTCTTCACCCAAAAAGACATCATCAACATCGACAACTACAACGCCTACGTCAAATTGCTCGCGTCAGGCCGTCCCGTCAAACCGTTCAATATCTCCACGCCGAACATCCCAAAAGGCAGCGCAGAGATGGCCGGCAAGTTGAAGGAGCTCTCGTACCTCACCTATGGCAAGGATCGCGCGGACATAGAGGCGCAAATAAGGGAGAAGTATAAGAAGTAAAGAGGAATGATTTTATAAATACTAATAAAAAACATGGAAAAAATCGATCAACCGGCCCAAGAAAATGCTCCTTCAAAGGAAGTTGAGCAGAAAGTTGAATCCATTGAAAGAAGACGTCTTGACAATTTGTATGAGCACGCTCAAAGAATAATATCTGGTGAATTTCCATATAGTGAATCGTTGCAATCTGATCTGTTGGGGGAACTGCACAGCGGTCAAGTCTCAAAGGAAGACGACGAAAAACTTTGGAAGTTATCAGGAGAAGTATCTGTTGCTGAAATTAACAATTGTTTATCGCGAGCACAAAGATTTCTCGATCAAGGAGGTGTCGAGTTGGCAAAATCTTGGTATGAAAAAGCAAGAGATAGAATGACCTCATATAATAAATATAGATCTAACCCGAAAGAAGTATCGGATTTATTTGCTCGTGTAGAAGAAGTATCAAAAAATATATCCGTAGCAGAATCAGGAAAAAGGAGTTTATTGAAAGATAGCCATGAGAAAGCTGGTTTTAATGAATTGCTTACTATCGAAAATCAGCGCGACCTTTTCAAAAAATTACTAACAGAAAAATTATTTGGAAGAACAACATCCGAGCGAAAGGATACTGATTTGAGTCTTGTTGAACAGATAAAGCAACTGGTTGAAAATGGGAATATCGAGAATTTGTCTCTCGATCTTAAAACCGGTCGTATACACATTAAATATAAACCAAAGCAACTCTCGTTGTTGGCTCATTTTGTCAAATGGGTAAATGAGTATGATGCTGACCGTATGAAAAAAGGGATGGCTGTTGCTCCAAGCTTGGACAACATTGCTGGTAGTAGATTTGTCGGCAGTCGTTCTTCTGAATTTAAAGAAGCATTTTATGCCAAAAGACACCAATTGATAGCTGAGCAATATAATGCTGAACACAAGCAGATTGATCCACTTGAATCGTTGCGAGGACTGGGAATAGATGTCGAAAATGATGGTACAGAAGCAAGCATTGAATTCGATCAGAATATTAAAGGGGGCAAAGAGGCGGTTGAGGCACTATTAAAATCAATCGACAAAGAAACAAGGCAAGGCTCAAAACTTGAGGCAGGAAATCTCGTTCAATGGATAAGTTCTGATGCAAAACAATGGGAATCACCTAAAAAGATTAAAAGCTTTTCAGACGATAAAAAGTTCGCCTTCTTTGAGGGTTCGTCTACAGGCATACTAGTTGATCAATTATCCTTGCAAGAAGAGCCAGAAAAGAAATAACTATTAAAATTAATCATATAAATATCATCATGAATTCATCGAATTTAACGCAAGCGATCGATCAGCTTAAAAGAGAAATACAAAAGGAAAACGGTGATCTTGCGCAAAAGCAAGCGGCTTTGCAGACTGCTACAGCAGAGCGACAAAAACTAGAAATTGTGATTAAAAAAGAGCCTGAACTAAAGCAGAAAGAGGTAGAAATACAAAAATTGAAGGTTGAAATTCAACAGGCAAAGAGCAAAATTCAGGAAGTCGATAGGAATATTCATAAACACACTGACGAAGTGAACAAAATCAAGCAGGAACAGTCCAAGAAAAACTCGGAACTTCTCAAGGTGCAACAGGAATATCAGAGTGCGATAAAAAATGTTAAGAAATAACTGCACCACCATTAATTATGAAAGAAAATTTTGAATTTATCGGCAGACAATATTCTGAGGAAGAAGCCAGCGAACAAAATGAACAGATGAAAAAATGGTCAGCTGAATCTGTTAAACCGATCGACGGGGAATTGGAAAAAACTAAAGACGATGTCGAAGTGATAGATACAGCGAATCTCATCTTGAAGAATGAACTAGAGTCTCTCAGGATCGAAGGATTCGAACCTATACCGCTTGGGAGAGTGCACATTTTGCCAGCCGAAGTTTTTGAAAAGCAATTCCCAGGCTTTGATGGTGTGGCTCAATTCCAATCTATTTCTGACGCTATATATGTCAACAGGGGAAAACAGAATCAAAAGCGCTCATGCTCTCTCGAGTGCTCCATGAAGCGATCCATCGCGCTTCTACAAGGAAATTTTATGCTGGCAAAGAAGGTGAAATGTCTGATGCACGTGTCGGTTATCGCATCCGTTCTCCGTGGAAGGAAGGAGTCAAGCAAGACAAGATGATAGGTTTTAACGAAGCAGTGAATGATGCTACTGTTTATAATTTACTCACTGATAACAAACAACAGCTAGAAAAAATTGGGATTCCAAGCGGAGAGGCATGGGGACCAATCTATAATTACATGCAGTATATGCCCGTCCTTAATGCCATCGGCAAAAACATTTTGAAGTACAAGGGCATTACAGAGGAGTTTGCTGGTTATGAAATCTTCAAAAAATGGGAACGAGGACAGTTTGAGAGAACAGCTTTAGTGCTCAAAGACATCGAGCTAGCCTGTGGTAAAGGATCGCTCGAAATACTCTCCTATCTTGGCGTCTTGGATGACCCCAAAAAATGTGAGGAGCTCGACGGAATGATTCAAAATTATTTTGAAGAAGAGGATGTTGATAAACGAGATACAATGGGTCAAAGAATAAAGGCTTTTTTTGAATCTAATCAAGGCGATGCATTTAAAAAATAACATGGAACAATTTTCACAACAAAGTGACATTTTAGAAAATGCGCCGAAAGAGCCATTTCAAAACGAAGACACTCTTGTAAAGAAAGACGAGGAAGAAAAAACGGGCAAACTTTCCAAATTCGTCAAAAGACATCTCGGTTTGACGGCTACGGTTGGCCTTGGATATCTTGGCGGCATGCAGGAGAATGCGGCTTCTGGACAGGAGACAATGGAAAAAGCACCGATTGTTTCCGAGAAGTCAGCTGAGAGCATTCAAGACGATTCTTCAGAGCGCGATGGAAACCTTTTCCAGATTCTTCACAAGGATCAAGCTTTCAGCTGGGGAGTGGAATATATCCCAAAAAAGCATGACGGCAGGAATATTTTGGCACAGCGATTTGTCAAAATTGACGCGAAAACGAATAAGACCACTGTTCTCGGCGAATATGATAATTTATTCCAGGCGTCAGAAGGCCTCTCTAAGATAAAGGATTTGCCTGAATCGATCTTGCGATTGGCTCGAGCCGATTTAGGAAAGATAGAAACAGAAAGGAATTTTCAAGCATCTGGACTCGTCGAACAAAGCGGCGATGTTGCCGGCAAGACCCATGTTGAAAAGAGGAGCTTCAAGGGCTTTGGAATTGAAACAAAAAATCAGGTAGAGGTAGATGAAAAGGGTAATGTGGTAAAACTGGTGTCGTCTGAAATCGGAGGAAAGTAGTTTTTGTATGGAGTCGCGACATAAAGTAAAACGATCAGATGTGATTCCGCTCGTCCTAGGTCGGTACAGTTGTTCAGTCGTTTGACTTTTGGCACCAAAAAGGTGTAAAATACCGACATGAAAAACATCATTCAATTTATGGTGTCTCATGAAGACGGAATGTATACCGCCGAGGGTATGAATGCGCCGATCGTGACAGAGGGCAAGACATTTGAGGAACTGCGCGAGAATATTCTTGACGCGGTCAAGCTTTTTTTCAAGGGCGAAACTCCAGCATCTTTGGGATTTGGCCGATCGCCATCTATTTTGACTAGTTTCGAGCTTTCTCCAAATATTCATGCAGGCAGGGCTTAAAACTCTATCGGGAAAGGGCGTAATGAAAGTCCTTTCCTTGTTTGGTTTTTCTATCCATAGTCAAAGTGGCAGCCACTTCAAGGTCAAGAGAAAAATTGTTGGCGCGACAGAGACACTGATAGTTCCAAACCATGATCCGATTGCCAAAGGAACATTGAAAGCGATATTCAATCAAGCTTCGAAATATATTTCCCAAGAAGAGCTTCGAGGGCATTTTTATAACAAATAAAGTAAAACGAGCGGATGTGATTCCGCTCGTCCTGGGTTATGGTTTCTTTGTGTTCTTTTTCTTGTGGCCGCATTCTTTTGCGACCCAGTGAAAAAGGTTTCCAATGGCGTGGAACAGGTGTCCCAACGTCCACTGACTGAACTTGGCAAGTTGCTTCAACTCCCAAGCGATGACTTTGTTCGCTCTATCAGGTTTTCCGCCGCCGAGGATCAATCCAAATGCGTAGGAGATGATCAGGATGACGAGGATGTAGCCGATGAGCTGTGCGAAGAGCAGGGTGAATGCGTTCATAACTGTTTTGATTATAGCATGACGAATATGTGTCTGTCAAGTACCTTTGAACCGAGTTACAGAAATTCTTGCATTATTCCAATAACTATGTTATAGTCCTTTTGTATGAAAAAGCACCTTACAGCCGGTGTTCCCGTCAATATTCCGGCCGATTTTTCTGAAAAGTTTGCGGAGGAGTTTGTCGAGAATATCCTGGAAAAGCGCCGCACGATGAAAAGCAAGTCGGCCAGAGAAAAGCTCGACGCGGTCGTCCAGTTGATGTATCAGAAAGGCGGTTTGCGGAATGAACACCTAAAAAAATACGAAGAGGGTAAGAAATAACCCAAAGGCATCAGAGAGTTCTGGTGCCTTTATTTTTTGTCGCCTGGCATCAAACCCCGGCTTTTCATCGTTTCGAGCACGTTGTGGTGAAGAAGCGCGAGCTCTATGTTTCCGGCTTCAGCTGCGAGACGGCCGAACTCTTGCAATTGATTCGCTGTGTATTCGATGAATTTCTTTTTTAAAGGATGATTTTCGATTGCTTTCTTTGACTCTTTTGATTGATTCTTTTTTGCCTCAACAAAAGCGTCTGCAAAATCTATGATCTCGTTGAACGGCGCACCAAAAGCGATCTTCGGCATCTTGAGATTCTTTAATTTGCCGGTAGCGGGCGAATCGAAATATTTTACCCGAGTGACGTTGCCTTCCTGGATAGAAGATCCTATTTTCTTTATCTTGTCCTCCATCTCAGCCAGCGAGCTCGTAAAATCGATCTCCATACCGAGGTTCCTCGTTTCGTCAGGCTCCATCATCTGGACGACCGAATCGACGCCGTTCGCATAATCATCATAGGTAGACGTTTGAACGACATTCGTGTTTTCGCCGAGCCAGTTGAAATCTTTTATCGCCATAGGCAAGAACAGCTCGATGATCCGTGCGTTTTCGCACATTTTTTTGACCTCGGGCGGGCTATTCGCTTCTCGCTCTTCGAATTCCGATTTTTTTCTTTTGGTAAAGGCGATATCCCGGTCAATTTCTTCATCGTTGAAATATTTAGCGCCACGAAAATCCTCGAGCTGTATACGTTCCTTTTCGGCTTGCTCTATTTCCTCGGCCATGGCCTGGCCGATCTCGAATAATTCGCTTTGGCTTGTTGGTGGTCGTTCGAACATGGTGTTTGATTTTTTAATTATTTTATCCAATCATTCCTTGAAATCATAGCTTGCTTTAGGATCCTGCTCAAGAGATCTACGCTAATCTGTTCTCGATGTGGATTCGGTATAGTGATGGAAAGGGAACCTTTGATCATATAAGGATGTCTTCCTTCTTGATGGGGACCGCTCCAACCGAGCGTTCGCATCTTGCGCACAAAAGCGCCCCAGGAAACAGGCGACAATTTAGGCATATCTTTTTATTGAGGCAGTTTTGCGAGGAATTTTAAAACGTGAAATGGGCAAGTTCTTTCGGAGGCGAACGATCAACCAGCCTTCGATGGTGCTCAAAAGGTTTTGTCGGCATTCCTCGAGCGTCTTTCCGACCGCCCAGACTCCGCGCAAGCTCTTGATTTCGCCGTAAAATCGCTTGCCATCGTCGATCATCTCGTAGTCTGCCTTGTTGAGGTTTGAGATAAGAAAATCTTGTATCATGTGCGAATTATATCAAATAGGGAGTGTCGTAACAAGAGCCGAAATTGAAGCATTATCGAATATAAAGCCCTCCTCTTGCACAAAATAGCCAAATACGCTACTATATCTGCATTATGGTTAATCGAATGAGAGCCACCAGAGCGCACCGAGACAATCGGCGCTCGCACCACGCCCTCGACGCCGCGCGCTTCTCAAAGTGCGGCCATTGCGGCGCAGAGCACAAGAGCCACACCGTCTGCATGAAATGCGGATATTACAACGGTCGCCAGGTCCTGAACCTCACCGCAAAGGCCGAGAAAAAGATAAAAAAGGCAAAAGCAGCCTCCAAGAAATAACCGTCAACAGATCTCCCGTTAGTTCTTCACAAATAAAATGAAAAGCACAAAGAAAGCAGGAATAGAAAGTAGAAATAGAATATATGCAAGCATCCTCGCGCCCCTTCTATTTTCTACTTCTCTTTTCTATTTCTAATCCCCATGTCAAACCGCCACTTATCTCGCTCGATAGCCCTCCAAGCCCTCTTTGAATGGGATTTCCGTTCAACCCTCGAAGGCGCTGAAAACGATGCAAAAGCTGCAATTTCAGCCGAAGGAAATGAAGCGGGCAAGCCTGCAAAAAAGACTGCAAAAAAGGCGGCGGCATCAGGCTCGAAAAAATCGGGCGACGACCTGTCCGCGATCGTCATCCGCGACATAAAAGAGTTCGCGCCGGGTATGACGGATTCTGCCTTCGTCGAGACCTTGATCAAGGGCGTCGTCGCCAAAAAGACAGAGATCGACGACATCATCGTCAAGGCAGCTCCAGAATGGCCGCTCGACAAGATCTCGATCGTCGACAGGAACGTTCTGCGCATCGGCCTCTACGAGCTCATCTTTTCCGACCGCGGCGAGGTGCCGGCAAAGGTCGCCATCAACGAATCGATCGAGCTGGCAAAGAATTTCGGTGGAGAAAATTCAGGCAAGTTCGTGAACGGCGTCTTGGGCGCTGTCTACAAAGAATTGGGCGAGCCGGGCAAGGACGCCGAGCCTCGCAAGAAAAAGCCTGCCGACGTCCCGTACGAGCAGATGATCATTCAAAACCTCGGCGGCGCAGTTGTCTGGGCAAAAGACGGCAATGAAATCTATATGGCCTTCGTCCATGACATATTCGGCCATTGGACGCTGTCAAAGGGCAAGATCCCCGAGGGCGATGTCCGACAGGGCACCGTCAACAAGGTCAAGGAAGAGATCGGCCTCGACGTCGAGATCACCGACGACCTCGGCAGCAACGAATACATCGCCAACGATCCTGAAAAGGGCAAGATACGAAAGCAAGTGCATTATTTCCTTGCCAAATCCGACTACACCGACCTTCACCTCGCGCAAAAGCCGGGCCTCGATGATGCCAAATGGTTCAAGCTGGCCGACATACTTGAACTAAATTTTTATGATGATATATTGCCGATTGTGACAAAGGCGGTGACACTTGTAGCAAATCGGTAAATTTTTATGTCGGAAGATACAAAAAAAGAAACAAATGCTTTATTGAATAGCCTTCTTCCTTTTGCAAAGAAGATGATAATTGAGTATGGAGAATTTTACCCCTATGCTGGTTATATGGATCCGAATGGCAAAATGACGACTCTGGCTGTTCGTGAATCCAATGAAAAGAAAAATGGGTCTAAAGAATTCATCAAATTGCTGGAAACCTTGCTTCAAGGTATGTGCAAGGAGAACAAAGTCAAGGCTGTTGGACTTATTTTTGATGTAAAAATCCCTGATCCCAATCCAGATTCAAAGACTGATGCAATCGAAATCGTTCTTGAACATAAAGATGGCTATGCGGCAGAAGTTTTTCTTCCATATACTCGAAAAAACGATAATGTGATTTTCGGCAAAATTTTTGCTCAAAAAGGTAAAACTAATTTTTTTGTATCATAATTTTATGAAAAACAAGGAAGCTTCAGAACTTTGGAAAAAACTAGAAAAGTCTTCTGGAGACGTACAAAAGAAGATTTTTATTTTGTATTGCAAGAAACTTATTGAATTGAAGGACAAGGGGGAAATTCGCGAAGAAGATGCGGCACATGGAATGGTTGGTGCTATTCGGTTCGATGTTTTGACAAGCGATTCTCAGCTTCAAGCTATTCTTGATGTGGCAGGAGATACTGAGCTCGCAAGAGAGCATGCATATGATCCAGCCGTCAAGTGGGATCAGAAAACCGCTGATGCTTTAAAAGGAAAACAATGGCAGCGGCTTGTAGAATCTGTCAAATTAGCGGAGAAGAAAATTTTGTTATAATCATACTATGAAACAAGACTATAAAGACTTTGCAAAGAAACTCGGCGTAAATTTCCTTGAGATCTCGCTTTTACAGACTGCCTGTACACACCGCTCGTATCTGAACGAGGTCAAGAACGCAAAGATCGAGCACAACGAGCGGCTCGAATTCCTCGGCGATGCCGTCCTCGAGCTCGTCGTCACCGATTTCCTTTACAAGAAATATCCAAAGAAGAACGAAGGCGATCTGACGGCGTACCGTTCGGCCCTCGTCAACACAAACTCGCTCTCTCGTGTGGCGGATCATCTTGGCGTCAATGAATATCTTATTCTTTCGAAAGGCGAGGCAAAGGACACTGGTCGCGCTCGCGCCATCATTCTTGCTGACGCCGTCGAAGCGATCATCGGCGCCATCTATCTGGACCAAGGCTATGAGACCGCCGAGGCATTCATCGCTCGCGGTATCCTCGAATTTCTCAAAATAGAAGACATCATTTCAAACAAGCTTTGGCTCGACTCAAAGAGCCGCTTCCAGGAGCGCGCCCAAGAAGTCGTCGGTCAGACCCCAGTCTACAAAACGGTCAAGGAAACCGGCCCCGACCATGACAAGCAATTCACCGTCGGCGTCTTTATCGGCGACACGCAAGTCGCCCTCGGCCAGGGCCCGTCAAAGAACGAGGCTGAACAAAAGGCCGCTGAAAAGGCCATAGAGATCAAGGGGTGGTAGATTTCTTTTTTCTTGCTTTTTCAAAATAAATTATGGTACAATGTGCCCATGAATTGGACTCATCTCTATAAAAAATACAAGGGATTATGGGTCGCCTTGAAAGACGATCACAAGACTATCATCACGAGCGGAAAAACCGCAAAAGAGGCACTTCTCAAAGCTCGCAAGCAAGGCATACAAGACCCATTTTTGAATTACGTACCAAAAAGATTGACCGCTTTTGTCGGTAGTTTTTAGCTTTAAAAACCCATGAAGTATCGATATTATAAACTCGCAAAGGATGTCGAACGTCCTATTATTCCTTTAGAGATCTCGAATGGAGATACGAAAGTACGTTATTTTGGCTTGATAGATTCTGGAGCGGATATAAACATATTCCATTCCGAGATTGCCGAGATTTTGGGAATCGATCTTGAAAAAGGCATAAAAGGCTCTGTGAGCGGCATCACGCACGGCGAATCACAATCGTATTATATCCATCCGATAAACCTTTCTATTGGCGGTTGGAAATATGAGACTGTGGCGGCCTTTATGCCAACGCTTTCAAAAAATGGGCACGGCCTCTTGGGACAGGCTGGTTTTTTCGATCTTTTCAGAAAAGTTGCTTTCAATTTCAATAAAAAAGAGATCGAGCTCGTGCAAAAGGAGTAACGAAAACACGCTCCATGCTTCAATTAAAGCGCTTGTTGCCGAGCCAGGCGACGAGGCCGAGCACAATGGCGGCAACGAGCGGGAAGAGGGCCATGGCGACGCCAAAGTAGGCGAGCGTCAGGGCGAAAGCGCCTGCAAGGACAAGAAAGAGCCCTTCATACGCATAGCGGAAGAATATTTTGGTCCAGAGGCCGATTGCGCCAGCGACCTCGCCTATGCCGATCACATACATGAACCAGACGGGCAAGCTAGCCATGGCAAATCCCTCCACCGCTTGCGGTTGCGTCAAAAGCTTTGATATGCCGGAAAAGACGAACAATGCGCTGGTAATGACGAGCAAAATGTAATATGCGATCTTTTGTTTTTTGGTCATAATGCCTAAATTGTACGGTTTTATGACGTTCTAATCAAGCCTTTGTTTCATACATCGGATGAAAAGAAAAAAGCCGCCCTGAGTTTATCAAAGGACGGCTTTTGCAGAATGATCTACACGTGGGTCAGCGTGCGGCAACGGGTGCGGTGCCGCAATGGAACCTGCTCGAATTGACAGTGTGCTTTCGGTCGGCAGGTTTGCCGGAGATTCCGACGGCGGATCGCGCGACGGCTCCGCCAACACTTCCGCCGCCCGGTCGAGCGCCGCGGAGAGCGGTTTGGATCTCGCTTTCAGACATCGTAATGACGTCCCGTTTGTGTCTCTTGAACCGCGTCGATTCCGGCGGCCCGACGAGCCACATGAGCGGGTCGGCACTGTCCTTGCAAATGAGCTCGAGGAGATGCCCTGTGCTGCTGTGGAACTTCTGGCGCTGCTTGAGCTTTTTTGGCTCGGCGGCGTTATGGTCGCGATCGTTCCGTGGTTTGATCACTGCTATTGGCATGATTCAGCCTTTTGGTTGTTGTTTTTTGCTCGGCGCGTCATGTGCCGGGCGTAAGGAGCACTACAGTCAGCCATGCTACCACATCCGCGCCGATCCGTCCATAAAAAAGCCCGCATTCCTGCGAGCCGTTTGTGAGTGGGGTTCTTCTCCGCAGCATACAGCTTGAACTTTTTTGCAATCTCTGATTACACGCCGGCAAACCTCATCGTGCCTATCTATATGACGGCCTCAAGTCTCTGTATCACTGTCCCACCGTGCATTTATCGGTTTCGCAAGAAGTCACCGATTATGGACTGGATCTAGTCATGCACTCTGTCAAGATAAAAATGTCACCGACTCGCTTACATCCAAATCGTAGGCGGGTTTTCTTTTGTCCGAGGTTTGCGCGTCTCTAAAAACCACCCCTGTATGACAATGTATATACATTGTAAACATGCAAAAAAAGAACATAGTCACCCCACTCGCAATTGCGAGTATCGTTTTTTAAAGTTTCCAACTTGTTACATTTTGGAACAAGTTGAAATAGAAAGAGATAGGTAAAAGGAAAAATAATTAATCGGGTCAAGTATTCGGCGGCGAGGTGGATGTGTGATGTACAGTTCTCTAAAATCAACCTATCACAATTTGTGATAGGTTGATTTTTTGGAGTAATGCTGTTGCTTCACCGCTTATTTCCGCAGATAGCCGGCTACATGGTCGTGGACTACGGCATTCGAAGCGACGATGCCTTTGAACGGCCTTTAATTCCAAAATCCGCCAAAAAATGCTACAGTAGTTCCTCAATGTCAAAAAATGCAAAATATGCAAAACCGGACTTTTCGGGCGAGACCATCATCCGTTTCGAGGATGTATCGTTCGAATTCGGCCACAACAAGCCCATTCTTGACGAGGTCTCTTTTACCGTGCGCCGCGGCACCAAAATCACCTTGATGGGCCAGAATGGGGCGGGCAAATCGACCATTTTTGGCCTCATACTCGGTGCAGGCGATTCAGCAGACGAATCAGCAGATTCGCCAAGGGGCTCGTGCTTGGCAGGGGCAAGCCATACCGGGGAGGGTCACAAGCCTGAATCGGGCGAAATCTATATATCGAACGGCGCCCATTCGACGGGCTCAGGGCAGGCGACTATCGCCACGGCCCGCCAGGTCATTCCGCGCGGCGACCTCGAATTGACCGTCCGCGGATTCTTTGAAAAATGTTTCAAGGAGAAGCAGTACGATATCGACCCGCGCATCGACGCGATCCTCGAGGTGGTCAATCTGCACACGCACAAGACGGACGAAGACATCAAGGACCGGCATATAAAGACTTTTTCGGGAGGCCAGCAGGCGCGGCTCCTCCTCGCATCCGCGCTCATCCAGGATCCGGACATACTCCTCTTGGACGAGCCGACGAACAATTTGGACAAGGCGGGCATCGAGCACTTGACTCAATTTTTGATCGACTACCAGAAGACATGCCTCGTCATTTCGCATGATGCCGACTTTTTGAATTCCTTTACCCATGGCGTGCTCTATCTCGACGTCCATACGCGAAAAGTCGAGCAGTACGTCGGCGACTACAAGGACGTGGTGGAGCAGATCAGCGCTCGAATCGAAAAAGAGAACATGGCCAATGCGCGCCGCGCGAAAGAGATCCTGGCGAACAAAGAGCAGGCGAACGCGTTCGCGATGAAAGGCGGCCAGATGCGCCTCGTGGCGAAACGCATGCGCGAGAAGGCGGAGGAGCTGGAGGAAGAGATGGTCAACGTGCGTCGCGAGGACAAGACGATCAAGCAGTTTCATATCCCGGCGCAGTTGGACATCATCGGCGACATCATCACGATCAAGTCGTACGGGATGATCAGCCCGAAAACTCATAAACCAGTGAAGCGTGCGTGCGACATACATTTGCGTCGTAGAACCCATCTGATCCTGTCGGGGCCGAATGGCGTAGGCAAGTCGACGTTGCTCGAGTCGATCGTTGGCGCTCAAGCATCGGACAAAACAGACATCACCATCGCACCCGGCGTTCGCGTCGGCTACTATCGTCAGGACTTTTCTATGATGGATTTTAATGACACCGTCTACCAGTCGCTCGAAAAGATCATCCGCTCCGTCGAGGGCCATTTCATCGAGACCGAGCTGCGCGCAGTCGCCGCCAGTTTCCTCATCGGCGCAGATGCGATCCATACCAAGATCGGCTCCTTGTCAGAAGGGCAGAAAGGACTCGTCGCATTTGCCCGCCTCGTTCTCCTTCGCCCTGGCCTCCTCATACTCGACGAGCCGACGAACCATATCAATTTTCGCCACTTGCCCGTCATTGCCCGCGCGCTCGACGCCTACGAAGGCGCCATGATTCTCGTTTCGCACGTCCCTGAATTCGTCAAACAGATCCGGATCGACGAGACGCTCGAGATGAAGTAGTCCAAGTGCAAGGGTAACCCTTGTATAAAAAAACCGGCCATTTGCATGACCGGTGTGAAAACTTTTCGAGACGCTTTAAGAATCTCAAGGCGTCCGAGCCGCCCGCGCTTTTGGCTGGACATCCGGCACGCATCGCCCGCGCGCTTGATTGAACGGCGTCTTCGAACGGATAAGGAGCGTGCCGAGGCACAGATCCCACAAGGGAAGCACGACGTTATAATTCCTGTTCATGTACCGGTGATGCAGCAGATGATGCCCGTTCAAGCGGTAGAAGATCCACCCGATGACAGGAAAGCGCTCGATCAAGCGCTTCTTTTGTTTCGGCAAGTGCATGCACCAGTGAACATATTCATAAGTGAGATAATATTTCGTGCCAATCGCGGCCGCAATCGCCAGTATCCACCATTCATGAAAGGCGAGGCTCAAGATGGCGGGAATGACGGACAAGAGGATGATGAGCACAAGCCCGTTCCACCAGGCCATCGGTATCGTCCACTTGTCCTTCTCGTTGATGAGATGATAGGTCTCGTCGTACTTAAAGACGCGGTGATGGACTTTGGCGTGCGCCTCGAACGGATAGGTCAAGAACCAGACCGGCCGGTGCATGACGTATCTGTGGAGAAGGTATTCAGAGAGCGAGGCATATGCCACGCTCATGAGTATCATAAGGATGATCATAGGTATCGCTTTTGTAGAGGGTTAAATGCTGTTTCAAGAAGCTGTTCCATGGCAAGTATAGCACCTTTGACGATGCGGGCGTTGTCTTTTCTTTTGGTTTTTTGGCCGCGATTTGCGACCTCAAAATTTTGGCATACATGTGTCTTCCGGCCGTAAAAGTCCGCAAAGCATCGGCATGCCTTAAAGGGGGCAAGAAGGGCAAGAAAAATAATCAAGAAAAAAACAGCCCGCATTTCTGCGGGCTTTGAAATGGGACAGGGATCACCACCGTGACGCGCTTTGTCGCGGCACTTCGGGCAAGATGAGGCGAGGGATGCCAAAGTCTTCGAGCCGCAGGTCGGAAGCGCGCCGGTATTCGGGCGTTTCGCGCGTTCTCATCTCCACGAACCTTTTGCGCATGCGCCGCTCTGCTTTGCCGTCTTCTTCCAGGCGTTCGAGGGCCGAGTGGACGCTGGCAGGGTCGATCAGGTAGTCGCCGGTGGCCTCCATCACTTCGTCCCGGACGACCCGCACCGATTTGTATTCGTCGTAGGTCAGGGCGTCCAGGAATACCTCGTCGGCAAGAGGTCTTTTGCTCTCTCGCTTCGGTCTTTTGTGGATGAACGCCCAAATGCCGACAAATCCCGATGTGAATACTGAAACAAGGATCGCCAGAATAATTCCGTCTATATTATGCATAGTGAAAGGTCCTTTCTTCTGCCTAAAAAGCTAGCGCTTTGAGCGCGGTTTGTCAACGCTCTGAGAGATGCAGGCCGGCGGCATGTGCATGATCATTTTAGCTTTCCATATTTTAGGTGAGCAGGGAGATGAAAGGGCAAGAAAAAACAGCCCGCATTTCTGCAGGCTGTTGGTGAAAGGTCGCCGCGATCTTATGGCGCTCCCGGAAGGGGTTTTTTGAGCGTGACGCCGTCTGTCCGCGCGCCGTCCCATTCCTTGTGGCACGCTTCGCAGGTGTACATGACCTCGATCGAGCTCCAGACGTTGATCATAGTGATCTTGGTCGCCGGCTGTCCGCTTGTGCATGACTCCAGCTGGCAGGCGTGAGTGCCGGGGCGCAAGGGAAAATTCCACGCATGGAAAGCAGTGTAGTTGCTCCCAAACTTTCTTTCCACGAGCGTTTCAAGGATGAACTCTTCGTCGCGTCGCAGTTCCTCCGGCGGAAAGCAGATGACCCGGTAGCAACCGCGATAATTCTCCTGTGTCGGCACGCCGCCCATCCATTCTCCAGCAAAATGCGTCCGGTTGAATTCGTAGTCAGGGACTTCCTTGTCAAAGAAGACCGCGATCGGGCCGTCCTCGGGCCGCTTGTCGCTATTCGTGTCGATGACGACGCCTTGTTTGCCGGTGAATCTGTTGTCGCCTAGGATGGTCACGATGTCTCCGGGGGAAATGCCGGGTTTCTCAGCTACGGTAGCGTTTTCATTCATATTTTGATGTGAAGTTTCTGGTTTATGTTGGTTTATCTGTCTGGCCTTCACACTACTCTTTTTCCACCGTTTGGCAAGCGTTTTTCTGCTATACTTTTCCTATGGACCCAGATGCTCCACAGCCGGATGTGCCGGTCACACTGCCCGAGACGTCTGACACAGACGCCTCTGTCACAGCGCCGCCAGAACCAGTGCAACAACCAGCGCCAGCGGCAGAAGACACGGTAACAACGCCCGAGCCTCTTGACGAGGCTCCCGTTATAGCTCCGACTCCCGACAGCGCACCGGCGAACGCTCCTCCCTTTGATCCTCATTCTGCCGACGAGATAAGCTTCCTTAAAAATGTCCTCGGACCAAAGTCTGCCGCCAGCCTGCATGCGCGCACCGCGAGCCGCCTCGAGCGGATCATGGAGCTCGCGAAAGAAAAGGGAACCGTCGATCGTACCGCCGTGCGCCTCCTTCTCCGAGTGTCTGCGACGACAGCCTCGAGCTATCTCACCACCCTCTACAGCTCAGGCCGTCTCACGCGGCATCATACACAACACGATACGGTGTACAAGGTGGTGGGGTGAGGGGCAAGAAAATAAAAGACTGCTTCACTTTCCACCGAAAAGGCGTATATTTAAGCTATGGCTATAAAAGGCAAGTCTTCAAATAAAAATCTCCATTCAGCGTCTAAAGCCAAGAAAGACGAGTTTTATACCCAACTTGTTGATATTGAAAAAGAGCTCAAACACTACAAAGAACAGTTTCGCGGCAAGGTGGTGTATTGCAATTGCGATGATCCATTCGAGAGCAACTTCTTTCGCTATTTTGTACTCAACTTCAACGAACTTGGATTGAAACGACTCATTACCACGAGCTACAAACCTTCGCCTGTGGCCAATACACAATTGGCGTTGTTTGGTAATGACAAGACTCTTGAAAAATCAAAAGGTCGTCCCAAGGTAACTGCCAACAAATTTATTATCAATAAGGTTAGCGATATAGACGGTAATGGTAGTTTCGATCTGAAAGATGTTGCAGAACAGTTAAAGATTAACAAACACAACGAATGGAAGCCGCTCGATGGCACCGGCGATTTTCGAAGTGAGGAATGTATCGAGCTGCTCAAAGAGGCTGATATAGTCGTAACAAATCCACCATTCTCACTTTTTCGAGAATATGTTGCTCAGTTAATGGAACACAAGAAGAAATTTCTGATTCTTGGAAATCAAAACGCTATCATATATAAAGAAATTTTTAATTTCATTAAGGAAAATAAATTATGGCTGGGTTACGACAATGGTGGTACAAAGTGGTTCCAAGTACCTGCAGACTATGACATACCGACAGAATCAAGAATCAAAATTGAAAATGGAATCAAATTTTTCAGTATGGGTAGTATAGTATGGTTTACGAACTTTGATACCACAAAGCGTCACGAAGGATTAACGTTGTATAGGAAATACACACCTGAAGAATATCCGAAATATGACAATTATGATGCTATTGAGGTTTCGAGATTTCTGGATATTCCAATGGATTATAGTGGTGTAATGGGGGTACCGATTACTTTTCTTGATAAGTATAATCCTGAAGAATTTGAAATCGTAGGCTCAAATCGAGGTGTAGATCAAGATCCAAAAGGTATATATGGGAGAGGCTCTTTTTTGAATTATAAAGAAACCTTCAAACGATTATTTATAAGGAGCCGAAAAGTAAAATAATATGCAGACTGCGCTGAAAATAGACTTGTCAGATTATTCTGATCGATTTAATAAAAAGAGTAAAGAGTTTTCTCTTTCTAAAAATGTAAATTTTATTTTTGGTAAAAATGGAACTGGTAAAAGTACGATTGCTGATGTAATTAAAAATCAGTTTTCAGATACTTATAATGTATGCGTATTTAAGGATTTTAACAATGTTATTGATGAAAATGGCAGGTTGAATGCTATTGCACTGGGAGCAGAAAATGCTGAAATACAAAAACAAATTGATGTAATTGACACTGAAATCTTTGAAATTAAAATAGAAGTTGATAAACCCTCAGATGATTTAGAAAATGTTTTTGTAAGGTATGAAAAAGCTAATATGAAGTATGAAGATCAAGTTGATAAAATTGATAAATTTTACATTGATTCTGCTCGAATTATAACAAAGAGTCTAGGTCTCGGTAGAAATTATGAAAAAAATGATTATAAGAAAGAGGTTGGCTACGCAAAGTTACTCTCAGATGATCAAATTAAGCAACATAAAGAGACTATTAAATCTGAAAGAAAAGAAAAATTAATTAAAATATTATTTCCAGAAATTATCTTGCTAGAATACCAGAAATCAGCTAATCAACTTTTACAATCAAGTGTTTCTCAAAAGCAAATAATTCAAGATTTAAAAGATAACACCGATAAACAAAACTTTGCAAAAGAAGGTCTGCGCATTCATAAGCATAAAAGAGATGAAAAATGTGCTTTTTGTGGAAATGAAATTCATGAGGAGAGATGGCAATTGCTGGGTAGTTATTTTAACGATGAAGTCAAAAAATTGGAGTATCATATTGATGAAGAAATGAAAAAAATAGATATAGTATTATCTACAATAGTATCCGTCCAAGAAATCGATAAGGCTGATTTTTATGAAAAATTTAGTGAAAGAATAAAAACTTTAAATCTACAGATCAAAAGTATCAAAGGTCAATACCAAGTTTACCTTGATATTATTAAAAAATCATTGGACGATAAAAAGAGAAACTTATTTAGTAAATCAAACGAGTTAACTGAGGTGATACCAAATAGTTTTAGTGCTATAAAGAGTGATTATGACAAGATTATTGATGAAAACAATCAGTTCTCACAGAATCTTTTAAAAGAACAAGAGAGTGCAAAAAATGCTCTACGTTTTCACGAAATCAAAAAAGCGCTGGATGCATTCAAGTATGATGAAGAAAACGGAAAATTATTGATCTTGAAGACAGATAAGTGTATTGCGGAAAAAATACTCAATGAAAAAAATAAAGAATTAGATTCCAAATATGAGAGGAAAAGAGATTTAATTCTTCAGACAAAAGATCAAGCAAAAATTGCAACAAAAATAAATAATCTTTTAAAAGATATTGGGGTTAATTCTTTTTCCCTTGAGTTAGTAAGCGACGACGATGAAAATCAAAAAGGACAGTATAAAATTAAGAGTTACAATGGCAATATACGGTCTGTGGCAGAAATGAGTAAAGGCGAAAAAAACATCATTGCATTCTTATATTTTGTCCTTTCGCTTGAAAATATTAAGAATGACAATACAAAACCAAAGATTGTTATATTGGATGATCCAATGACTAGCAATGACGATACTATGCAATATTTGATGATTGGTGAGATACAAAAATTATATAAAAACTTCAGTAATAGTAGTTACTTTATCTTGTTGACTCACAATGTTCACTTCTATTTAAATTCACGCAAGATCAATGATAAATTTTATGAAAAATATGCTAATTATCACTTACTATCCGATGGAAAACTTACAACAATAAAATACATAAAAAATGGAAATGATGATTTTTGTACAAATTATGAGGTGTTGTGGAAAGAGTTGATCTTCCTGTATGATGAAGGCAAGCCGAACTTAATGTTAAGCAGTTGCCGAAAAATCTGTGAGACGTTTAGCAAATTTATAGGTACAGATGATTTTTTCAATGATAATATTGCAGCAAAAAAATTATTTGATGTTAATCAGCATTCGATTGATGATTTAGAGGCAGAACAAAATGGTAAAAGTAAAGATGAAATTAAGATTTTGCTTCAACAGCTTTTTATTAAAAATAATGCTGGAGAACATTTTAGTAAATATTGGCAAAAAACCACATAAATTATGAAAATCAATTTGCAAAAAATTAAGATCCGAGAAGCACTCGCTGGCTTCAAAGACAGCGCTGAGGAAGGCGTGGTCGCGTATGACGGCAAGCTTGATATCCGTCCGAAATATCAACGTGAATTTGTGTATAAGGAAAAGCAACGCGATGCGGTGATTGAAACCATCAAAAAAGACTTTCCGTTGAATGTGATGTATTGGATGAAGAGAGAAGATGGCGGCTATGAAGTGCTCGACGGCCAACAGCGCACTATTAGTATTGGACAGTATGTGAATGGAGACTTTTCACTGAATAATAAGTATTTTGGTAACTTAACAAAGGAAGAAAAAGACGCAATCCTGGATTACGAGCTTATGATCTATTTCTGCGAAGGGACAGACAGGGAGCGCCTCGACTGGTTCACGATTATCAATATTTCTGGTGAGAAACTGACTGAACAGGAAATTCGCAACGCGGTCTATACTGGACCGTGGCTTTCTGACGCGAAACTGAAATTTAGTAAATCGAACTGCGCGGCATATCTATTGGCGAATGATGGTGGATCCTTGGTCAGTGGTTCACCAATCCGTCAGGAATATTTAGAAACAGCGCTTTTGTGGATCAATGAAGGAAAGATTGAGGATTATATGGCAAAACACCAACACGATAAAGATGCAGACGAATTATGGAAGTATTTTCAAAATGTGATCGAATGGGCGAGAGAAACTTTCACGAATTATCGTAGGGAAATGAATAGTGTGGAGTGGGGAATACTATATAACAAGTTCAAAAAGGATAAGTTTGATCCAAAGAAATTGGAAAAAGAAATAGTCAAGCTCATGCAAGATGAAGATGTAACGAAAAAATCTGGCATTTATCCGTATGTCTTGACTCGTGATGATAGATTTCTCAATATTCGCGCTTTTACCGACAAACAAAAGAGGGAAGCATACGAAAAGCAAAAAGGTATTTGCGTAAAATGTAGAAAGCATTTCGAAATAGAGGAAATGGAAGCTGATCACATAAAGCCTTGGCACGAGGGAGGAAAGACTCTCTCAGAGAATTGTCAGATGTTGTGCAAACAAGATAATAGGACAAAGTCAGACAAATAATATGTCTAATCAGGAAAACAATCGATATAGTCCAAAAAACTTCATCAAAGGTAAAATCACCGAACTTGTCTTTGATCAAATGTTCCGTGAAGCTGGTCAGTTTACTATTTTACCTTTTGGGTACGAGAGAACATTGCCCGAGCTTGCTCAATATTCGAGTGAAGTTAAATACAAGCCGGTCTTGGATAATGTACGGAGCGCTCCTGATTTTGTGCTCATATCGAACGACAAGACTGAAGTTTATATGGTTGAAGTCAAATACCGGACAAATCCCTCAAAAGCTGATCTTATTGAAATAGTTGAAAAGATACGTGATCGTTGGGAATCTATTTGGATTTTCTTGGCAACACCTGACGGATTTTATTTTGACTCGTGTACGAATGTTGTGAAAAAAGAAGGAGAAATTGCAAGACTCGATTTTGGATGGGTGCCCGAAGATATTCAGAAGAAGTATCTTGAATTGATGAAGGAGTTTATAAGGTGATTACTTTGGCATTTTCTCATTTGTAATTTGGTATACATTGCAATTCTCAAAGTATACTAATTGTCAGTTTGGTATACTTTGGGTATTTAATAAAATCAAGATGCCCACCATATCTACCCAATCTCCATCTTTGCTCGCAAAACCGGCCATTCGCGAGCCGGGGCAGGATGGCGCCGGATGGAAAACGACTTTGTTCAATTGCAATTGCCATACTATCGAGGACGTGGTCGCTCAAATCATGAAGGCCATCAATTGCTCTCTGTCTACAGCGCGCAATCTGACGAACATCGCCCATCATACAGGTCAGGTGAAGGTCTGCGATGGCTCCCTGGAATATTGCGAGAATGTCGCAGAGATATTGGGAAGCATCGGACTCAAGGCGATAGCGTCGGATTGAGGGGTGAAATATGCTATAATTGATGTATCATAGAGCCCGATGCGCTCTACCACTAGCAACAGTTCCATTTTGTAGAGATTGTGCCGGCTGCATGCGCTTGCTTAGTCTAGTTTGATATGCTAAATTAGACTAATAGATTTATTAGTCCAGTACACTAGACTAAGGCGTCGGCTTGGTCTAGTTGCAAAATAAGGATATTTTCAATACTATGGCTATAAAACCACATACTCCTCCAAAACTGCCGGTCAAGATCAAATATGAACCGCTTGTATCCGGTATCGCAAAAGCTCACGCCTCTCTGGCGCGCCTGGACGCATTCTTGACTCAATTGCCCAATCCACGCCTTCTATCAAGGATGTTCATAACCAAGGAAGCCGTTATGAGCTCGCAGATCGAAGGGACACAGGCGTCTCTTATTGACGTGCTTGAACAGGAGGCAAAAGGCCTTTTTAATGAGGAAACGCGTGCGGGTCGTGATATACGAGAGATAATCAATTATCGAAATGCCATGGAAGAGGGCATACGGATGATAAAAGACGGTAAAAAGATATCAGAGAATCTGATGCTTGATCTGCATTCTATGCTCTTACGTTCGGTTCGGGGCGCGGACAAGAAGCCGGGAGAATTCCGTGAGGTTCAGGTGTATATAGGCAAACCAGGCCTTGGAATCGAAAAAGCATCGTATATACCGCCCTCATATGACAAGGTGCCAGGGCTCATAAAGAACCTTGTGAGCTATATGAACGATAATGATGAAAAAGACTTGATAGTGCAAGCGGCTATAGCACATTCGCAATTCGAGGCCATACATCCTTTTATAGATGGCAATGGACGCATTGGCAGGCTTCTCATATCGCTCTTCCTATTTGACCGAGCGCTCATCTCAAGGCCGTATCTCTATGTCAGCGAATTCTTTGAAGCCCATCGTCCAGAATATTATGCGCGACTCAAGGGCGTGACGATGGATAATGATTGGAATGGGTGGATTAGCTTTTTTCTGAAAGCCATAGACGAACAAGCCAGGAACGTTGCCAAAACCGCACAAGACATTCTGGACTTGTACAATGTAGAGCGAGCCAATCTATCTCGATTCGATTCGGTTTATGCTGGCGACCTTATGGACGCCATATTTATCATGCCCGTTTTCTCCTCAAGCTCGATTCGTTTATCTTCCAACATAAAAAACAAGCAAACCCTCTTTTCACTCATAGATAAATTCGAACATGCTGGTCTGATCGTTTCGCTCACGCCAGATGCCAAGCGCGGGAATATCTACATGTTCAAAAAGCTGATGGAGATATTGGAGAGATAAAATTTTTGTCTTCCCAGTGAACCCCCGTTCACCTATAATAGAGGGATGGACCAGTTAAAGAAAAAACAAAAGGCGCACGTGGATACGGCCAGCACTCTTCGTGTTGATGCAACTGCGTTTGCGGCTTTGAAAATTGACGCCGAATTTCCACGGGCGATATTGCATGTCGATGGTGACGGCTTCTTTGTGTCGTGCGAGCTGGCACGAAGGCCGGATTTGCGAGGACGGGCGGCGGTGACGGGCGAGGAGCGCGGCATAGCCACGTCGATGAATCCCGGCGCAAAGACACTCGGCATCACGCGCGGCATGCGCACGCGCGATATCAGGCGGTATTATCCGCAGGTCGTCATCCTGCCGTCCGACTATCGCATGTACCGTCAGTATGCGCGCAGGATGTACGAGATCGTGAGGAGCGTGGCCGGAGAGGTCGAGGAATATTCCATCGATGAATGCTTTGCCGATCTGACGCAGGTGCGTCGGCCGCCCGGCGTGACGTACGAGGCGCTGGCACGAGCGATACAGGCGCAATTGCACGAGTCGCTCGGCATCACGTTTTCAGTCGGCCTCGGCGTGAACAAGGTTATGGCCAAGGTCGCTTCGAAATGGAAAAAGCCCGCCGGCGTCACCATCATCGACAAGGGCGCCATCAGCGAGTTTTTGCGGGCACTTCCCATAGGTAAAGTGTGGGGAATAGGATCGAGCACCACCCTTTACTTGCGCAAGCTAGGCATCGAGACAGCGCTCGATCTCGCACAAAAAGATCGCCTCTGGGTACGCGAACATTGCGACAAGCCGCTCGCCGAGATCTACGAGGAGCTCCAGGGGAATTTTGTAAAGGAGCTCACGACAGAGGCGCACATGCCGAAATCCATCCAGGACACTGCCACATTTTATCCGCCCACATCCGATCCCGTACAGCTCTGGTCGGAATTGTCCTGCCATGTCGAGGATGCGTGCGCACGGTTGCGCGGGCAGGGGCTTGTTGCCGCGTATGCTTCCTTTTTCATAAAGACACAGAGCTTTTCATATATCCGCGGCGAAGCAAAACTGCCCGACCTTTCCGCCGAGCCTGACCGCATCCTCGCGGCAATCCGGCCTTACTTTCAAAAGCTTTTCTTGCCCGGCCTCGTCTATCGCGCCACCGGCATATCGCTGTCCGGCATTTGTACAGCCGAGTCCGGCACCCCAAGCCTCTTTGCGCCGCCCTCGCGCCTATACGCCTCGCGCATAGTTCATGAAACAGTCGACCGCCTAGCGCGCCGATTTGGCAGTAACAGCGTCTTTCTTGGCTCGAGCCTGCGGGCATTGCGATCAAACAGCCGCCGGAGGTTCGACCTCCGGATGGAACGTGCTATCGACGTCATCTATTTAGGAAAAGTGGGATAGTTATTCCAAAGTGGTGCCAAGCTATTGAACCTATACGTTACCCTTGAATAAGTCAATTATTCAACCTATCACATTTTGTGATAGGTTCCGAAAATAGCATGAACCCATCGGTTTAGACTAGTCACAATTTGAAACCGGTTCACAGAAATGCCGAAATCCGCGCTTCTTGCTTCAAACAAAGACCTTTCAACGCCATCTATCGCATCCTGGACAAGCTGGTCGAAGAACCAGTAAAACCGAAGGAAAAGATGGAGTTTAATTGATACGAATAAAATATGTGCAAGAAAAAACGCGCAACTCCTTTCGAAGTCGCGCGTTGTGCAAAATGAGAGATTGTTTCAATGATTGGATCTTCCGTCTAGACTGCCGTAGAGCTTGTCTAGGAGGGCTATCCAATGGATATTGTTCGTGTCGCCGAACGATTCTTTCCAAGCAACATAGAACTCGCCTTCAGTTGTCGTCAGCCCTAGGCGATATATATCCGCCATTGGAACCAAGGTGTGTCGGCAGGTCTCTGCCCATGCTCTCGATTCCTCGCCGATCGATATATGGTTCGTTGTGATGCCGCAGCTCGCGTGCTCCATCTCATGCATGAATATCGCTATCGCATGAGCCTGGAAGAGATTGCGCCAATCCGGCTGCCCCGAGCTACGATACGAATCGAACGAATCAGCGAAGGCCGGTATGTAGAGCTCTATCGATACTGCGCCATTCGATGTAATACCCGTTGCGGCTTGTACGTTTGTGCTTGCCCAATGGTATTTTGTGCTCATGGTGACGGCGATGGTGTGGCCTGTCCTATCCACCGTCGCGGCGTTCAATGAATTGAAGCTGTCGTTTAGTATCGGATAGGGGAGCTTGCCCAAGACGAGCTCCTTACCGATGATTTCTTCCATCTCATTGGTCCAAAAAGCCATGATCTCGGCATCCGTTTTCATGTGCGCCGGCTGTTCGTGATCAGGTGATCTGTAGTTTTTGCTGATGATCCAACCTGTGACGCAAATTGCGCACGTGATGATCAAAGTCACTATGGCCATGTTTCTAAACTGACGCTCTTGTTTTAACTCGTGCCGCCCCCGAGATTTATTGTTTTTCATTGTCAAAATCCTTTCAGTGGTTAGATTAACACGATAACTTATTTATGTCAACACAATCTATTTAGGGCAGGTGGGATAAGGAAGCAAAAAATGGTATAATCATCACATCGAAGAGCCCGATGCGCTCTATTACTAACATTGTCTCCGCCTCAGGCGGGGGCATTTTACTATTTAAAACCATGGACACCACAGAATTGATCCCTATAGAAACCATCAATCGACGGATCTTCACCATCCGCGGCGTCAAAGTCATGCTCGATTCAGATCTGGCGGAGCTATACGGGATCAGGACGATGCGCTTGAACCAAGCGGTAAAAAGGAACTTTGATCGTTTTCCGGATGATTTTATGTTTAGGCTTTCTCGGGAGGAAGCGAAAGAACTGAACCTATCACAAAATGTGATAGGTTCTAGGAATGGCTTTGACCGGGGTAAGCCGCAGTTTACGACTGGCTGGGAAGCATCTGCAAACAAGTCGCGATTTGGCACCGGTTCCAAAAATAGCCCTGGTCATGAGCGCCCGAAATTTGTCACCGGTTCGGGTGAATACGAATATTCAAACCTATCACAAAATGTGATAGGTTCCGGAAATGGGTTTGACCCTGACAAGCCGGAATTTATTGTGGGTTCGAATGAATACGAATATTCGAACCTATCACAAAATGTGATAGGTCCCCAAAATGGGCTTGACCCTGACCGGACGCAATTCGCCACAGATCCTGAAAATCGTTTTGACCGTGACCAGTCGCAATTCGTGAACGGCCTCCAAAGACACCGAAATCCGCGCTTCTTGCCCTATGCCTTTACCGAGCACGGCGTGGCCATGCTTTCGACCGTGCTCCGGAGCGAGCGCGCGTCAGAGATGAGCGTGTACATCGTGCGGGCCTTTATTGTTTCGTCTACCGCAAATTGGACAAATTGATATACTTCACCCTATGAACAAAGCTGTGAACATGGTAAAAAAATCGCCAAAAAAATCAGCGGCAAAATCGGCAAAGAGCGCGGCAAGGAGCGCGGCAACGAACGCAGCGAAATCGGCCAAAGCGACCAAACCCCTGAAATTATCGTGGAGCACGGAAGCCCTCGAGGCGCTCCGGATCATGGAGGAAACTCACGAGAACCTCTTCTTGACGGGCAGGGCCGGGACGGGCAAGTCGACGCTCCTTTCTGAATTCAGGAGGCACACGGACAAGCGCATCGCCGTGCTCGCACCGACGGGCGTGGCTGCGGTGAACGTCGGCGGCCAGACCATCCATTCATTCTGCGGATTCAAGCCGGACATCACTTTGAAAAAAGTAAAACGGCTCAGCGCAGATAATAAAAAGTTCAAAATGCTCGAGCACCTCGACGTCATCATCATCGACGAGATATCCATGACGCGCGCCGACCTCTTGGATTGCTTCGAGAAATTCCTCCGCATCAATCGCCGCAAAAAAGGTGCTGATGAAAAAGGCGGCCATGGCGCTGACGGCGTTTTGCCCTTCGGCGGCTTGCAGATTATATTCATCGGCGACTTGTATCAATTGCCTCCGGTCGTTTCTTCTTCTGAAAAAGACGTATTCGAGACATTGTACGACAGCCCCTATTTCTTCAGCGCGAAATCGTTTTCGCCCCGCGACTTCCGCTTCATCGAGCTGGAAAAAGTATATCGCCAATCCGACGACAATTTCATACGGCTCCTAAACACGATCCGCAACAACAGCGTCGGCGAGAAAGAATTCATCGAATTGAACGCGAGGTACAAGAAAGCGTTTTTGTCGCCTGGCTCGTCGGAGAGCATTCACTATGATGCAAATAGGTCAAGTAAAAACGCGCGTGGGCCCAGATTCACGGTCTGCCTTACCTCAACAAATGCAAAAGCGACCGAGATAAACACGCTCAATCTCGACGAACTAGAGGGCGAAGAGCACGTCTTCGCCGCTTCGGTCACCGGCAAATTCGACCGCTCGCACATGCCGACCGACGAGGTGCTGCAGCTCAAAGTCGGCGCGCAAGTCATGCTCCTCAACAATGACGCCGAGGGCAGGTGGGTCAACGGCACCATGGGCGTCATCGATGCGATCGACGAATACATGGGGATCACCGTGCGGCTCGAGACCGGCAACAGCTATATCGTCACGCAAAACGAATGGGACATGTTCGAATATTTTGCCGACAGCGGTGCCTTGCGGACAAAGACCGTGGGCTCCTTTACCCAATATCCTCTGAAACTGGCATGGGCATTGACCATTCACAAGAGCCAAGGCAAGACGTTCGACGAGATCATCATCGACATTGGCCGGGGGACATTTGCGCATGGACAGCTGTACGTCGCCTTGTCGCGATGCCGGACTCTCGACGGCATCACGCTCTGTCAACCGCTCGAAAAGAGGCACGTCATCATGGATTGGCGGGTGGTGCGATTCGTCACGAGCTTGCAATATGCGAAATCAGAGGAGCTCTGTTCTATCGAGGAGCGCACAAAAATGATCGAGAAAGCCATCGCCCATGGTTCCGCCTTGCGCATCACCTACCTCAAAAACAATGACGAAAAATCCCGCCGCACCATCGAGCCGCAAAAAATCGGCGAGATGGAATACAAGGGCAACATATACCTTGGCGTCGAAGCTTTTTGCCGCACTCGCCAGTCAGTCAGGATCTTTCGCGTCGATAGGATGTTGGAGATTGAGGAGGACAAGAAGAAGGGGAAATAAAAAATCGCAGGCAGAGCGCCTGTGGTCATTGAGATGGAACGGGGGGCATCTTTTTTATCTGATCATCGGGGCGAGGTTGGCTAGCTTGTCAAAGCTCATGCTCCAGCCCATCTCCATTCCCTTGAGGGCTTCGGCGACCGCCTCGCCGTCGGCCTTGATGACGGCCACATGGAGCGTCATCTTGGTCCTGCTGCGGCTGCCGTCAGGCATCTTCTTGCCGTCTTCTTCGAGCGAGACCGTCGTCCGGTGCGTGAGGTCGTAGCCGCCCTTGTCGTTCTTGAAGCTCTTGGCCGTGAACACGAGGAGCTTGGGCTCTTTGACCTCCTCGAAATCGGCCCACATCGGATAGCGGTTGCCGCCGTCGTCCTCCATCTCGAGATACAGGGTGCCGCCCTGTCGCGCGTCGACGGCGCAGACGGGAGTGATGAAATTCTTGGGCCCGAACCATTGGGACATGAGCTTTTCGTCTGTCCACGCACGCCACACTTTTTCGCGCGGAGCTTCAAAGGTGCGCACGATCGTCGTTTCTTCGAGGACGGTTTCTTGATTTTTCATGTTGTTAGGGGCGCAAGGGAGGCGAGGGCAAGAAAAATGCGTTCTTGGCCGCGACTTCCTCGATTGCATATTTATTTTGGTAATGTTTCGGGGCCTGTCGCATGGTTCATGCCGGTATCGGTGATGCGACAGGAAAGATTTAAGGTTGCTGCCTCTTATTTTAAAGCATATATATCTATTTAGTCAAGACCATTTATCCACACGTGATAGAATATGCCTATGTTCCACGCATATATCCTCCTCTGCGCAGACGGCACGCTCTATTCGGGCTGTACGCATGATCTGCAAAGGAGGTTGCGCCAGCACAACCACGCAAAAGCCGGCGCGCATTACACGAAGATCCGCCGGCCAGTCACCCTTGTCCACAAGGAATCTTTTCGATCGCTCGCAAAGGCGAGGGCAAGGGAAGCGGAGCTGAAGAGGCTGTCGCGAGCGGAAAAACTTGCTATCATTGCTGAATGAATATCTTTGATACAAGAATGTTCTCATACCTTCGTCGGCCGATCATCCGTACGCGCAGCCGCAGGCTCTACGAGACGAACAAGGAAGCGGCGCGCGCCATGATCGCCGCGCGCATCTCGCATTTTATGGAGCACTACGGCGCCCGCCACGGCATATCAGTCGGCCGCATCGCCATACGCAACCAAAAGAGCCGCTGGGGCTCTTGCTCAAAGAAAGGGAATCTCAATTTCAATTACAAGCTCGCCTTCATGCCGCCTGCCGTCCGCGATTACGTGGTCGTCCACGAGATCTGCCACATAAAGGAGTTCAATCACGGGCGCGGCTTTTGGTCGCTCGTCGCCGAGACGGTGCCGGATTGGAAGGAAAGGAGGAGGCAATTGAGGCTGATGGAGCGCGGCGAGACGGCGGGCGGCGGTGTGTAGGGTAGGCCTTCACAATTGCAATAAAAAAAGAGCTGGTCAGGCTCTTTGAAGTTTTTTATGACCCTTGTTTTTTTTACCGCTGCTCGAAGCGGTTCTGCCTTTCGCGGTGGCGGCCGTGATGCTCGCGGCCGTTGCTGCCGTTCATGCCTCTGGCGAGACGTTCGAGTTCGTCCTGCGGCATCATCCTCAGCTCGAGGTCAAGTTCTGTCACTGCCACAAGCTCGCGTCGAGTACGGCATTTCGCAGGTGCCGGCGTACTCGGGACAGCGGTCATGGTAATCCCCTTGTTGTCGCCATTTCCCGTGTCCGTAGCTTGAGCCGGCGGAGGAGATGCGACAGGCTTTTCGGCCGGTGCAGGCGTCGCGATTGGGGCGGGTTTTTCAGCCAGCTGCTGCCAGTAGGCGTAGTGGCTCCAACGCAGCATGGCCGGTTGCAGTTTCCCGTCTTCAACCCGGGCATAGATGAGCTCGTCGTCCACCTTTGGTTCTTGTCCGAGAGGGAAGTCGGACATATACGGGCCTTGTTTGTCCGCCTCGATGATCACGCAGGCGTCCATGCCGAAGGCGATCATTTCGCCTGACGCGGTCTTGGCCAGACCGCAGCCGTGTTTGCTGTTGTATGAAACAACTTTGGCTACCTCGAGCCTGACTTCACTCGCTTGCACTTTATTTTTCATTTTCTGGATCGCTTTCTATTGTGTTTTTTTGTACTTTGTTTTTTGAGGCATTCCATCAGGGATGCCTACCTAGTCTTATTATAGCATATATATGGTACAAATGTCAAATATATTGCATAATGCTGAAAGTGGCATGTCTGTGTGATATTTTGTAGCTTTGTTTCATCTCAAAATTGGAGAAAAATGGTATAATGTCGCCATGTCCATCTACTACAAACCACTGCGCGCGTTCCGGCTGTATGATCCGGCGGCGACGGAGCCGTTCAAGCTGTCGCGGTCGAAGATCGACCTCTTCGTCGAATGCCCGCGCTGCTTTTACATCGACCGCAGGCTCGGAGTCGGCAGGCCGCCCGGCTTTCCCTTTGCCCTAAACAGCGCCGTCGACGCCCTCCTCAAGAAAGAGTTCGACATCCACCGCGCGGCCAAAACGGCGCATCCCCTTATCAAAAAATACGGAGTCGATGCGGTGCCAGCGCCGCATGCCGAGCTCGACACGTGGCGGCACAATTTCACCGGCATACAACACTTGCACAAGCCGACCAATCTGCTCATATTCGGCGCCATCGACGATCTCTGGATCAATCCGGCGGGCGAATATATCGTCGTCGACTACAAATCGACCTCGAAGGACGAGGAGATAAACGCCCTCGACAAGGACTGGCAGAACGGCTACAAGCGCCAGATGGAAGTCTATCAGTGGCTCCTGCGCCAGAACGGCTACAAGGTCTCTGACACAGGGTACTTTGTCTATTGCAACGGCAAGACGGACAGGGCCGCCTTTGACGGCAAGCTCGAATTCGATATCACCCTCATCGCGCACAAGGGCGACGATTCATGGATCGAAAAAACAATACTTTTGATAAAGAAATGCCTCGACGACCCGCGCATCCCCAAGGCCAAGCCGAATTGCGACTACTGCGCCTATATCGACGCGATAAAACAGGTTACGGCAAAGAAATGACGTACGGTACGCGGACTGGACGCGGGCGGCCGTGTCTTCATTAGTCGAACAAGTTCGCCAGATACGTGTCGATCGTCCGCTGGTCGAGGTCGTAAAAGTACTCGTTGTTGTTGTGGAGATATGTGGCAAGCGCGACCCCGACAAAGCGCCAATGCCACGGCTCATACACGTAGTATGGATTGTTCGCCGGATAGGACAAGGTAAAGCCGTACCTGTAAGCGTTCGCGGCGAGCCATGAGTATGCGGCGGTCGAAGCAAAGCGGTCATCGAGCTGGCCCTGCAAGCCCGGCGTTATGAGGTCGACGGCGGTGCCGAGCTGATGCTCGGAATATCCCTGTTCGGCGGAAAAAGTGTTGGCCGTGCCTGCGCCGAAGACGACGTCGTACTGGCTCTTGAGGTTGCTTTGCGAATCGAACGAGCGGTACGCTGAATCCACGTATATGGTGACGCCGCTCGAAGAGGCAGCGGCGAGCATTGCCTCGAGCCGGGGCAGAACTTGCGGTATGACTTGGAGGAGCTTGCTGTTGTCATATTTATATGTGTCAGGTATCTCGGCCAATGATGCCGGCATGTAGTTCTCGTTCAGGAAATAGACTTTTGAATATTTTTCGAGGAGCTGCGGGTCGATCGACTGCAATTTTTGCAAGGTGGAGACGGTCGAAGAGACGGTTGACATCTGTGTTTGATAGTTGCCGAGCTGGGAAGCGATCGAGCCGACGCTCTCCTGTTCTTGGTTCAAAGTTGCCGACAATGTTGACAGGGAAGAACGGCTGTTAGTTATGTCGCCCTGGAGCATCAAGGTGGTGGAAGACAGCTTGTTTTGGAGAGAGATGAGATTCGCTGACAGATCATCTATTTTTGTCGAGAGCTTATTTAGGTCAGAATAGGCGTACCATGCAGTGGCTATGAGCGCAATAATGATTACAGCAAAAACGGCCACAGCGGCTTTTGATGCCGTGCTCATTTTTCGTGTCTCTGCCGCCAAATGCTTAAGCGCAGTTTTCATATGTGCTCATATTCTACTACAAAGCGGCGATATGGGTAACGCGGTTATGCTTTAGATGAAAATCGCATAGGGAGAGTCCGGATAGGCGTCAAATATTGCTACGCTAATTCGTAAATTTTTGACAGAATCATCGAATATTGCCACTTATACCCTTCTTCTTTTTTGAATTTTAAGTTGTTGAGAATGATTCTCAACTAGGTTAAAAAATATGGCTAGCTTTCGTAAACTAGATGCGAATCATTCTCAATTAAATTTTTTCCAATAACGGAAGGCAACCTCAGGGGCTTGTTCGTACAAAAAAATTAGCTCGTGCAAGGGAACATCATTGTTATTTAAAAGCATAGCAAACCTCCGTTTCTCTTCTTGAAGTAAAATATTTTTTCTTTCCGAGCGCCTCCTCGTAGACGGCGGTCATTTCAAGTAGAAATCCCTTGCGGCCATTGTGCACCATTGCAATATAGTACTTTTGGTAATCCTTGGCCATACCGCCAAAGGATTTTCTTCTGAATGATATGTTTTTCACCACGGGTACTTTTCCCCCTTATACCAAAACTGTCCCGTCTCTGGCCGCGAGACGGCCAGAACATAGATATCGTTCGCCGCTTCTTCCGGCGTCACTGGCGCTTCCTCGCCGCCCATGTCCGTTTTGACCCAGCCAGGATGGATGGCAGAGACGACGATATCGAAATTTTCGTGATTCAATCGGACTGCCAGCGTTCGAACGTACATATTCAATGCAGCCTTTGAGATCTTGTAAGCAGGATAATGGTATGGCTCGTGCGAATCCTTGATGCGGTCCATCTCTTGGATAGAGCCGGCTTGAGACGAGAGACAGACGATGTGACCGCCTTTGTCGATGTTTTGGATCATGCGCTCGGTCAGATTTGCAGTGCCGATGAGGTTGACTTCGAGCGTTTTGCGCAGCTTGTCGATCATAATATGCGTCTCGTCTTCATCCAAGAGCGCTCCGGCATTGTTTATCAGAATATCAATTCTTGTCCCAGAAGACGTCAGTTTTTCAGTGAAATCTTTTATCGAACCGTCCACAGTGAGATCAAGCGGAAAAGCCTTGAGATTATTGTCTGAATAATCGACCGGGCCGCTTTGATAGGTGCCGATGACACTGTAACCTTCCGCCAGGAATTTTTGCGCCAGTGCTTTGCCGATGCCTCGCGAGACGCCGGTGATGACGACTGTTTTCATGTGTGAATTATATCACAACAAATGCCGCGCAAGCGACAGGGCAGGCGACATCGAAAGCGGCAACGCAACGATTGCCGCACCCTTTTTGTCGTAGTACGCGTACTCTACGCATTACCAAATACAATCAGCCATCAAACATATCCCATGAACAAGAAATCAACGCAGGTCATTATCGCAATAATCGTAGCCATAGTCTTCTTTATCGGAGGCCTTGAATACGGCAAGAGCACGGCAACAGCGACGACAGCATCATCGACGCGCAGCGCCACAGGCTCGACGTTCGCTGGAGGCACCGGCGCGCGCTCGTTCGCAGGCAGAGGTGCAGCAGGCGGCGGCTTTGTCGGCGGCAAGATCGTTTCAGTCGATCCGACCTCCATCAGCATAGCTCTGCCTAATTCGACTTCCACTTCGGTCACGACAGGCTCGACCGTCGTCCTCTACTCGACAGGCACGAGCATACTAAAGAGCATCGTCGGCTCTTCCGCAGACTTAGAGGTCGGCGACAGCGTCACGGTCACCGGCACTTCGAATTCAGACGGCAGCATGAGCGCGACCTCCATACAGATACGCCCGACCATGGCGCAAAACCAGTAACGGATCGGACATTCTTGTCATACGCCGAAAAGATGATATGATTGCTCCTGTCAGAGCTTTATAAAGCGCGCAGGTGGCAGAGCGGTCAATTGCAATGGACTGTAAATCCATCGCCCCATGGGCTACGAAGGTTCAAATCCTTCCCTGCGCACAAAACAAGGGAGCCGGATGCGGAGCGTTCGGCGACTTTTGTTTTGTAGCAGCGGTTTGAAAGCGGAGCGAGCGGAGCCAGTCTCACTTCTGTGCCTTAAAAGGAAACCCTGGGCAACGCCCGGGGAAGAGGTCATTGACTGGGCAGAGCGGTATCTGAAGCGCCTGAACTTGATGCGATTTTGTCTTAGATACAAGTGCCTGCTGCCGCTTCCTGCGCTCCGTATCCAGACGAAGGCGTCGTTGTTGCAGCGACTGTTTTCCCAGAAGAATCCTTGCAGAAATAACCGAGCTGTCCGTTGCCGCCAACGTATGCAGCATAGATCGCATATTTCGTAGGCAGCAGAGGTGACGATCCGCATCCTGTAGAATTGGCATCAGTGAACACAATAAGACCGATATTGGTATACGGCGGGTTGCTCGGAGGGACATTCGTATATGTCATGAGCGTTCCTCCGTTCAGGTTGACGATATCTGTAGCTTCGTTAGAAGTATAAGCAGGTATCGACGCGACATGAAAACAAGAAGTGCCGTTCACGGTAAAACCTGCATACGTTCCATCGCCGTTGCGGTTCGTTTCAAGGTCGTTGCGCATCAGAGCGACTTCTTCCTGAATGCGCGCGTTAGCGCCTTTTGCGCGCGCTCCTATTACCGCAGCAAGGATCACGCTCGACAATAGGGCGATGATCGAGATCACGACCAAGAGCTCGACTAATGTGAATCCTTTGCGGGGAGATGCCTTGATTCTCTGTGTCATTATGGCGTTCATCATACCACAAACCAAGGTTTGAATCATGTATCAAATCGAGGGAAAGAGAAAGCAGCGATCTATGGTAGGGAAATCGGTATGATCGGCAAACTATGTCATTGAGCCGCGATTGTCAGATCATCTTGCATCAACTTTTCCCTTTACTTTTATGTTTGAAAAAACTATACTATAATCCTGAGAATATCCGACTACGATCATGCAAACAGAAAAGCAATATTTGACCAAAGACAAATATGACGCTCTGACAAAAGAGCTCGACTATCTGCGCACGGATCGCCGCAAAGAAGTGGCCGAGAATCTCGAATACGCCAAAAAGCTCGGCGACCTTTCAGAGAACGCTGAATACCACGAGGCTCGCGAGCGTCAGGCCGAAGTCGAGGATCGCATCGGCCATCTCGAGGCGATATTGAAGAACGCTTCGATCATTGAAGAGGGCGGCCACAGCGGCAGCGTCTCGGTCGGCTCCGTCGTCAGCATCGTTCGATCGGGGGAAAAGGAAGCTCGCGCATATTCGATCGTCAGCTCCGAAGAAGCAGACTCTGAAAAAGGTAAGCTGTCCAATCTGTCTCCGCTTGGCTCCGCCCTCGTCGGCAAGAAGACCGGCGACTCGGTCAAAGTGAAGACGCCGAAGGGAATGATGACGTACGAGATCAAGGAAGTGAAGTAGTATAAAGGTATAAAGGAAGAAAGGTATAAAAGTATGAACATATTATATATATTGCATTTCCATACCTTAATACCTTAATACTTTATATTTTCACCATGTCTTCACTCGAAGAACTCAAATCCACCCGCTTAGCCAAGCTCGAGCTTTTAAAGAAAGCAGGCATGGACCCGTATCCGGCAAAAGTGCCGCGCGATTTTTGCCTGGCCGACGCAAAAGAGAATTTTGCCGATTATGAGGAGGGCAAGGGGGGCAAGAACGCCAGCAAGGATGTCTCTCTGTCCGGCCGCATCATGGCCATCCGCGGTCAGGGCGCCATCCTTTTCGTCGTGCTCGATGATGGCAAAGGCACGTTCCAGGCGGTGATAAAAAAGGACACCCTCAAGCCGGAGCTTTTTCAGCTGTTTACGGATGCCGTCGACATCGGCGACATCATCTCTGTCACGGGCGTGTTTTTCACCACGCAGCGCGGCGAAAAGAGCATCCTCGTCTCGTCGTGGACGATGGCCTCGAAATCCCTTCTGCCCTTGCCAGAAAAATGGCACGGCCTGACCGATCAGGACGAGATCTTCCGCAAGCGCTATCTCGATTTCATCATGAATCCCCTGACGCGCGACCTTTTCTATAAAAAAGCGAAATTCTGGGATGTCACCCGCTCGTTCATGAAGGACCGCGGCTTCTTGGAAGTGGAGACGCCGACGCTCGAAGTGACGACGGGCGGAGCCGAAGCTGCTCCTTTCAAAACTCATCACAACGACTATGACCTCGACGTGTTCCTGCGCATCAGTGTCGGCGAGCTCTGGCAAAAGAGGCTCATGGCCGCCGGCTTTCCAAAGACATTCGAGATAGGGCGCGTATACCGGAACGAGGGGTCGAGTCCCGAGCATGCCCAGGAGTTCACCAACATGGAATTCTATTGGTCGTATGCCGACTATCATGACGGAATGAAGCTCGTCATCGACATGTACCGAACGGTTGCCACAGAGGTCTTTGGCACGACGAAATTCACTGCGCGCGGCTTCACGTTCGACCTTGCCGACGAATGGAAGATGATCGATTATGCCGAAGAGATCGAGCGGCAGACAGGCATCGACATAACCAAAGCCACAGAAAAAGAGATGAAGGAAAAACTGGACGAGCTCCACACGAAATACGAAGGCGACAACAGGGAACGATTGACGGACACGTTCTGGAAGTACTGCCGCAAGTCGATCGCCGGGCCGGCCTTCGTCGTCAATCATCCTGTTTTGGTCGCGCCGCTCGCAAAATCAGTCAAGGACGCGGAGGGTAGACCTTCAACTACCGTCCAGATGTTCCAGCCCATCATTGCCGGCAGCGAAGTCGGCCGCGGCTATTCAGAATTGAACGATCCGATCGACCAGGACAATCGTTTCAAGGAACAAGAGAAGCTTTTGAAAGGGGGAGACGAGGAAGCCATGATGTCCGACCATGAATTCGTCGAGATGTTGGAGCACGGCATGCCGCCTGCCTGCGGCTGGGGCCATGGCGAACGCCTTTTTGCCATCCTCGCTGGGAAGACTCTGCGCGAGACGCAGATGTTTCCTCTCATGAGGCCGAAAGGGCAGTAAAAAAACGGCCAAGAAAAAAGCCCCCTGAACTCCAGGGGGCGATCTGATTTTATTTCATTGGGGCTGCACGTTCTCCCAGCTGTCATGGGCGCCGACGCCGACTTCTAATATGCCGACATATTGCCGACGCGGTGGTTTTGCAAGCTTGCCGACGACCTTGCATTGGGCGACCTTGAAACCGAAGCAGCCGCCATTTTGTGGATAGCCATTATCTTTCCACCAGCCGGCCGCCTTTCTTGACTTTTGTTCGAGTGCGGCGATTGCGTCTGCCTGGGATACGACATATGCAGGCTCATCGTCCGTGTCTTTGCCGGATATGACGCCCTTGCCGCTCGATGCGCTCATTCCGATGACGGGCAAGATCACTCCGACCCATTCTTCGCGTACGCGGACCGGAGCTTCTCCGTCCGGTGTTCTGACTATCTTTACTTTGCCAAGGACCAATTCATTTTTCATAAAGAACCTTTTGTCAGCCTTCAATTCTACACAGAATCCATGGCGAGTCAACGACGAACGTGACGGCATGCTTGCGCATCGTTTTTTTTGCAAAGCGCGATGAGGCTGTGTAAAAGCGGCATGGAAGCTGATGCCGTTTTGTGATACTCTGTATGCATGGAACAGCTCGACATTATTGAGACACCTGATGTAAAAGGTAGTACGAACGGATTGAAATTCAGCGACAAAAGCTTTCCTGACGTCCTCGATTGGGCAAGGAACGCCGAAGCCCTCGTGGGTTCCGGGCAAACGGATGAGCCTATAGATTCAAATCTCGCGACCGCTTTCAGCGTCCTCAATAAAGCAATCGGTGAATATGACACATCTCCTGCAGACGAGAGAGCCTATCTTGAAGAGTCCATCAGAGAAAAGGCGCAAACCGCGTATGACGCGATAGGAAAAGACCTGTCCAGGGATTGAGAGTGAGCGGCGCCTTCAGCGTCGCTTAGCTTTTGAAATATCCGATGATCTTGGCTCTTAGGGGCGCCTCGAACGAGAACCAGATAGAGAGCACTGAAGCGCATATGATGGTGCAAAGACCGACGTCTCGCGTCACGCTCGAAATGATATCTGTGTACCGGAGCACGCCCATGTAGGTGAACAGATAATTCCAGTCATGGATCACGCTGTCGCCGCCGAGGAGTGGCAGCTGCTCTACGATCGAGTCGCCCATATATGTGGCGACATAGAGGATGTTCTGCGCGACCCAGAACAGGATCACTGCTCCGGAAAAATAGTTGCGCCGTATGAAAAAATAAGCGGCAAAGACGGCAGGCAACGCTACTTGCATGAGTGAGCCCCCGAGGATATGGATGAATTCGCCGAAGAATATGAAGACGATATGGCCGCCTTCATGGATGACGAGGTCGACATTGTCCAAAAAATTCCAATTGGCATAGGTATGCGTCGGGTCTCCGGTCGCATATGCCGCGTAGTACCATGTCAGCGCGATAGCCACGGCCAGCTTCCAATAGTTGACCTGCGGATGGCGCGCGCGATCTGTTGAAAGGGGAGGCATGGTGATGGTAAAAGTATAGCAAATAGCGATTAAATTCATAGTCGGCCTGAATTTGTCGCCAAACCCATCGTCGAGTGCTGTCAATAAATAATGCCGAGACATGTTGATTCTTCAGCCAAAAAAACCGCACGTTTCCATCGTGAGTGGAGACGTGCGGTGTGTGTGAGATGTGGGTCGTTTCAAGAGGCGGCAGTGCCCTTTATGTATGCTTCCAGCTTGGAAGTGAATTTTTTCTTTGCTTGGTTCCTGAACCACCTTGCCAGTATGCGATGGCCGCCATATTTCACGATGTCCTCGCGCCAGCCATGATGCCAATTGTGCCAGCCTACGACAGGGTAGTGAATGGGGAAGGTGAGCGTGCGGAGCGGGATCCTCCAGAAGCTCCACGTGCTGTAGAAGCTTTCCATGATCTCCATAGGGCCGTCTTGAAGCTCCTCCAGGCTCATGTTGTCCGGACGGAAGCATGCATAGCTGCCGTCGTACTTGCTCCACGGGACGATGTCTCGCGGGAAGATCCGGCCCTCCTTTTCGAGCCTTGCCCGGAGCTTTGTGCCGACCAAGGGGACCGGATGGAGGATCTGGATGCTGCTTATCCGGGCAGCCCGTATGAACTGCTTGTACCGCTTGACCATCTCCGACGCCTTGATCTTTGTCGGCGCCTCGTTCGGATAGCCAAAGATGAACATTCCATGTACCCAGAAGTACTTGCGCATCGCGTGCGTCCACTCGATCATGCTCTTGGGCGGCAGGCCCTTGTGCATGGACTTGAGGTCTTCAGCGATAGGCGATTCATAGCCGATGCAGACGGTCCGCACGCCGGCTTCTTTCATGGCGACGAGGAGCTCTGTGTCCTTTGCCGCTTCCAGCCTGATCTGGACGGTAAAGCGGAGGCGGTTGCCGTACTTCTCGCTGACAAGCCTAAAGAACTCCAGAGTACCTTCACGATCGCCGTCCAATCTGTCGTCGACGATGAAGAAGCTCCTGGCTTTTCTCGTATCAACGAGCCATTTTACTGTGTCGAATGTGTGCTCTGCGCTGGCCCACCGAGGCGCCCCGCTCACGCTGCAGAATTCGCAGTGCTTCGAGCAGCCGTCGGTCCTGTTGATCGGGTAGGTCTTGATCTTTGCCGGATAGCGTATGAGGCCAAAGTTTGGGAAAGGCAGATCGTTCAGATTCTCGAATTCGATCGTAAGCGGCAGATTCCTCTTGTGCTCGCCTTTTTCCAAGTACGAAATGCCGGGAATGGCAGACAAGTCGCCATCTGTCATGAGAGCGAATAGGATCTGTCCAATGGCGATCTCGCCTTTTCCATGGACGATGACGTCTACGTTCTGACCGAGGACTTCTTCGGGACAATAGTGCGCGTGCGCTCCGCCTGCTACGACGACGCATCCATGACCTTTATAGAATCCTGACAATTCGTACACTCGATCCATGATCGAAGTTAGCCCGCAATAGAATCCGACGACTGCAGCAGGATTCTCCCTCTGCAGCTTGTCGTGATCGGGTAGGCCGTTCTCGTCGCGCGGCCCCGTATAGCAGTTCTCGTCGATGATCTCGACCCTCCATCCCCAGAGCATGCTGATCGCCGTGGCGATATTGACAGCTCCCAAAGGGACGATGGTGATCCCGGAAAAGATGTTCAATTCCGGATATTTCGCCACGATGATCCGCACGAGCGGCCATCCGTTCGTCTCAGGCAGTTTGAATTTCATTTTTTACCTCCGTTGTTGGTTGTTTAGTAAAGTGCTCTGCACTACTTATACCATTATTTTTATATGATGTCTATGGATTCCGCGGCAGATTCAACCTTCAAGTGCAACACCCGTTAAAATATGAGGTATGAAATACACACATTTGGGGGTTGAAGAACGCGAGAAGATCCAGGCGGGTTTGTGGGCTGGAAAGTCGATTAGAAGTATTG
>Ga0265338_10000451_pt1 | contig 73276 bp, 73 predicted proteins | sample 42126metaG_FD_193579 | JGI IMG/M metagenome (GOLD analysis project Ga0265338, IMG submission 193579) | Rhizosphere microbial communities from Carex aquatilis grown in University of Washington, Seatle, WA, United States - 4-21-26 metaG | ecosystem: Host-associated > Plants > Roots > Rhizosphere...
TATGAGCGTAAGCCGGTATGATGACCTTAGACGACATATGTTTGTTTTCCCTTCCGAGGAATATTTCATTTGTCGTCTATTTTTGTACCTCAACGGTAGTTATGCCAAGGGGTGAGGGTGGTTCAGGCAAAATAGCTTGCGTTAATAATGTTATTATGTTATTTATATATGGTCTTTCTTAAGTAAAACTTTGAGAAAGTAGCTTTGACAAATCTTCATTAAAAGTGAGCTGCCAGTATAGCCTGCCGTGCTGACAGCTCACTTTTAGTGTTGCGCTAAGTGAATGCGCACTTGCGGCCCATTGCCCGCAAGACCCGCACGACAATGTGAGAGATGGGAAAGCCCAATGAAACCAACCAGAACACGGTTGTCCGCTGCCATTGCAGGCGTTGCGCTTGCCGCACTCGCCGCAGTCGGTTGCAGCAGCAGTCACCACGATGGGGGCACCAGCTACAACACCGCGGCCGCCTCGTCGGTCGCTTCGGCCGCTCAGTCGGCCGGCACCGCGGTGCTCGACGAGGTACAGAAGGACCCGGGCTGGAGCAAGTTCCAGGCCGCGGCCAACCAGTGCCAGCCCACCACGGGCGACGCCCTCACCAAGGTCGTACTCGTCGACACCAGCGCGATGTCCACGCCGGCCAAGGCCAAGGTCTGGTCGGCACGGCTGGCGCTGGCCAAGCAGTTCAAGGGTAACGAGCAGACCTGGCTCGACTGCCTCAAGACGAAGCTCCAGCTGACCGACGCGCAGAAGAGCTCGTTCGACACATGCGTCGGTGGGAACGTCTTCGCATTCAACTACAAGGGGCTCTCCGGCCTCCAGGCAATCTGGACGACGCTGGAGATGTACCTTGCCCAGACCCTGCTGACCTGCTATGACACGTCGGTCGGCCTCGCGGCCACGGCCACCCCGTCACCGTCCACGTCCGGCACGGGGACCAACTCGCCGCCCGCGGCGAGCCCGTCACCGACGACCTCGTCCAAGTAGCTCCGGACTAAGGGAGCAGACATGACAACCAGACCGCAACGCGACATCCCCGACGGAGCGCGGCTCAGGCGGAACCCCTGGTCCCTCTACCTGAAGAAGCGTTGGGTCGACGCCGCCGGCCGGCCGTTGGACCGCGACGAGCAGCAGCTCGCCACGATCAACGCGCTCCACGCCATCGCCGACGACACCACCAAGTCGGGCCGTCAGCGCAAGCGGGCCCTCAAGAAGTACAACAAGGCGCGCGCGAAGTTCGAGACGCACGAGCTGCTCAAACGCAAGCGCTTCGGGCAGCACCGGATCTTCAGCCTGTTGAAGTTCCTCATCTTCTTCCCGATCTGCCTGTTCGCCGGCAAGCTCACGGTCACGGGCGTCTACGACGTCCTGTGGGAGACCGGCATACGACTCCCCACCTTCGGCGGCATCATCGTCGCCCTGGGAGCCGTGGTGCTCATCTGGGCGGTCGTCGCCAAGGTGAAGCGCGGAGGCCGGAGTCCGTACGCCGCTATGCTGCTTGCCGCCGCCATCGTCGGCGCCGGCAGCACGGTCCTGTACATCTACTACCGGCTGCACCCAGTCCTGAACGGCCTGCCCGTCACCACCAATACCGACTTCTGGCACTGGTGGGTTACGAACGATACGGCCCGACACCTGCTGTACCGGGCCCTTCCCGAGGGTCTGCTCGGCGGCCTGTACTGGGTTTACTACAACTGGAACCACTACAAGAAGGCTGCTCACCCGCACTGGCTGAGCAGAGTGCTCGGCAAGATCGGCTTCGCCTGTCCGGGCGACGCGAAGCCGGCCGAGGCTTGGGAGCTCAGTGTCCTGCTGCCGATGGTGATCCTGTTCGCCGTGCCCATCACCGCGATCCTGTTCCCCACCGCGGTGCTGCACCAGGCAGGGATCCACACCTGGATCCACAGCACGGTTCCGTGGCACGTCAATGGCATGCCCAACCCGAACAGTCAGGCGTTCATGGACAAGCTCTCTGCGTCCGTGTCGTCCGACTGGCCCACCATCCTGGTCGGCCTGTGCGCAGCCAACTTCTTCGGCCGCATCCCGGCGTTCGGTGTCGTCGATGACCTGCAGCAAGTGCGGGTCTGGCAGCGGATCAGTCTCCGGAGGGTCAATGGGAACCTGCACCGGGCCCTTACCTGGCGCCAGATGGACGGCTTCCAGGCGAGACTGATCGACGAGTACCAGCAGGGCGGCTCCGACCCTGTCGGCTACGCCAAGGCCCAGCTGGACAAGGTCGGCCCGACCGTGCGGACACTGTTCCGTATCGTGATGGCCAGCCAGCTCCTCATCCTGGTCGGAGCGTACTTCCTGTACGGCCCGCCCAGCCACTGATCGGCGCCGCATCACTTAGCCCCTAACCGGGCCCGCGTAAGGAGCGCGGGGCCGGTCGAAGCCCGCCCGGGCCGCCTCGGATTCGTTCCGACAGGCGGCCCGCGGCGGGCATTCGTTTTCTTAAGCCCGAATTTATCAGCCCGGCGAATTATTCAGCGACGCCCATAAATGCCAACTCGCGATCGTCCGCCACGGCCGCCATCGCTCGGCCCACGCCTCCAGTTCCGCCCGCGGCGGCATCGTTTCCCAGCCGTACAGCAGCTTCATCGCCCGCTGTAACCCAATATCATCCGGCGCGAACACGTCCAGCCGCACTAGCGTAACGATCAAAAACATCTGCGCCGTCCACACGCCAATGCCTTTCACCGCCACCAGTTCCGCAATCACGGCCTCGTCCTCCAGCCGCTCCAAATGCTCGTAAATCCGGCGGTTATCCGCAAACCGCTGGGCCAGATCGCGCACGTAGCGCTCCTTTTGTCGCGACACGCCAATCGCCCGCCACTGCTCATCCGCTAGCTCCAATACCTGCTTCGGCTTCAATTCCGTGGCCGCCTCCAGCCGTGCAAAAATCGCCGATGCCGACGCCACTGACACCTGTTGGCCGATAATTGACCGCGCCAACGACCAAAAGTAATCCAGCCGCGGCTCCCGCACAATCGGCGCCTGCACCTTAATCAATTCGCCCAGCTTCGCGTCCAGCGCCACGAGCTCCCGCTCGCCCTGGGCTATGCGCGCTCGCAGCTCTTCGTTCATTGCCGCACCTCCAGCGCCGCCTCGTACACAGCCTCAATTTTTGGCCCCACCACGCCAATATCAAACTCATTAACAAGCTTATGCTGCTCTCGACCCAGCCGTTCGCGCGCCGCCGCATCCGATATAAAATGCGCCAACGCGCGCGCGAACGCGGCCGTGTCACTCGGCTCCACGAGGCTGTCCGGCTGGCCACCCAGCACGCTGGCATAACCCGGGTTGTTACCGCCCAGCACCATGCCGGCACCGGCCGCCATCGGCTCGAGCAGGCTGATGCCAAAACTCTCACCTCCCACCGACGGCAGCACCACCATGTCTGCCTCCGCCAAAAACGCCGGCTTATCGGCCTCATCCACAAACCCGGCAAACGAAATAGCATCCGTCCCGGCCGCCAGTTCGCGCGCTGCCTGAGCCAACGGCCCGCCACCGCCAATCACCAGCCGCGCCCGCGCTGCCACGTCTGGCGGCAGGGCCCGAAACGCCCGGATCAATTGCAGCACCCCCTTGCGCTCCACCAATCGTCCCAGAAATTTCACCGTCACGATACCGTCGTCCGGGCGCCGCTCCTGCCGGGCCACCGCGAACCGGGCAGTCTCGATCGGGTTGGGCATCACCGTGCACTCTAAGCCGTAGGCCGACTGCGCAAACGCTGCCGCCGGCGCCGACACCGCCCAAGCCGCATCCATCCGTCGCACCGTTGGCCGCAGCGCCCACCCCAGCACCCGGTTCAACCCAGCCTGCGCCGCCCCCGTTGGCAGAATGTGAAACGTCCCCACCACCGCGCATTGCTCGGCCGCCAGCGCCACCACCCGCGCTCCCAAAAACGGGCTGCACGGCATCTGCACATGCACCACATCCGGCCTTAATTCCGCCAGCACCCGGCGTATCTGCGCCCCGTTAACCGGCAGGGGAGTGCGCACCGCATTGCCGTTAAACTTCATGCTCACAAACCGCCCCAGGCTGTGCACCCCCGGCACGTCGGCCCTCGTCGTATCGGCCACCAGGTAGCTCACCGTGTGCCCGCGCGCTGACAGCCAGCGGCCCTCCAAAAGCACCGCTTGTTGCACACCATCCGGCCGGTCGAGCGTGTCGTCCAGCACCATCGCCACGTTCAATTTCTTCATCGCACCGGCGTCAGCTGCCGATACAGCCTCTCGTACGAGTCCACGATCGGCCCAAAATCATACTTACCAATCTCCGCCGCCGCCCAGTCGCGCCACGCCCGGCGCAATGGTTCGTCCGTCAGCATCAGCACCATCCGCCGCGCCATCTCACCGCGCAACCTCGGATCCACCAGGCTGATGCGCCCCGTCCCCGTCAGCACCGATTGGTAACCGCTGTTGTCACCTGCCACCACCGGCGCGCCGGCCGCCATCGCCTCCAGCAGCACCACGCCAAAACTCTCGCCGTATAGCGCCGGCGACACAAATAACCCGCAGCGCGCCAGCAATCGGCGCTTCTCGCTGTCCGGCACCGCCCCCAGGAACTTCACCTGTCGCAATTTCAATTGTTTGGCGCGCGCAGTCAGCATCGCCCGCTCGGGGCCGTCACCCGCGATCCACAGCTGCGCCTCCGGCAGCGCTGCCTGAACCTGCGCAAACGCGCTCAGCAAATACCGCACGCCCTTGCGTTTTTCCAGTCGGCCCACATACAGCACCGCCAGTGGCTCGCGCACCGCTTCTTCCGCGAATGCCTCCACCTCAATGCCATTGGGGATAAACGTTACCTTATCGAGATCCACATCGTCTTTAATGTAGCTCGTCGCCGCCTCCGACACCGCCGTCACCACGCCCAGACGCTTGAATACCGAGCGCTTGTACGGGCCAATCGATCCCGCGATCACCTGCGCCAAAAACGTATCCGGCAGCGCCGCGTGGAACGTTCCCACAGCCGGGCAGTTCACGCGATTAAGCAGCTGCAAAGCCAAAATCGGGATAAGCGGCTCATGGATGTGCAGCACATCAAAATTCTGCGCCGCCACCACGCTCTCCACGGTTTCCCCGTCCGTAATCATCGAGACCTCAGCCGTAGTGTGCTGGGGCGTGCGAATGCGCCGCGACTGCCCGAGAAAAATCATGCCCTCCGGAGCCTGCCCCGTGTAATCCTGCGGCCGTGGCGTTATCAATTGCACGTCATGTCCGCGGGCCTGTAGAATCTCAATCTGGCTCGCCACCTGCATTTGCACACCGCCCGGCCGGAATGGGCTGTACGGACACACCACGCCAATTTTCATCGTATCTCCCGGCCGTTAACCGGCCGCCTCCAATAATTTCACTACCCCTGGCGGAATAATTTCGCGCGCTTCGGCCTCGTCCGCGTAAGCGGTGCCGCCATGATGTTTGAGCTTGGAATCGTGCACTACCAGCGGGTCGTAAATCGCGCCGATATGCCGCTGCGCCTCAACAATATTTAGCCAGTGGTCCTCGGTGGTAGCAATATGCTGCACCGGCAGCGGCACCTTCGCGCCCTCCTGCCGCAGCGCAAACAGTTCCAGCATGCACTGGCTGTAGGTGCGCATGTCGTTGCACTGCCACAGGTAGGCTTCAAACGCGATCAGTTCCGGCCGCTCCTCCGGCTTGAGAGCCTTCATTTTGGGGTTGTTACCCATGTACATCAGCCGAAGCATCCACTGCCGCGTAGCAAAATACTGCACCAGCCAGGCCAGCGGCGGTACCAGCCCCAGCCAAAACAGCGCCTTCACCGCCAGCCGCAGCCACCATTTCAAGTTCACATCCCGCCCATCGGCCAGCCCCATCGCGCTCACCACCAGATCCACCCGCTTGGTCAATTGCGGATGCCGCACCAGCATCCGCGTCAACACCACAAACCCATAGCTCAAGCCCACCAGCGTCAGTTTGCCGTCCGGCAATTGTTGCGCGACAAACTCCGCCAAGTAATCACCGTACGCGTCCAGCGTCGGCTTGCGTCCAATCTTATAAAACGGCTCCATCCCGCCAAATCCCGGCAAATCCGGCACTACCACCGTTCCAAACCGTGCTAAAAAATGAATTACGCCGTAAAATCGTTCCAGGCTGCCGTGAATCCCATACACGAACACGATCGTGCGGCCACCGCCGCCCGCGCGACGGCTCGGGTGAACCAGCATCCGCCCCTGCAGGCCCTGCAGCTCCAGCGGACGTACCATGTCAGCCGTTAAATCACGCAATTTTTGATACATACTCTTATTATGCCAGAGCTTCGCCACTACAATCCAACATGGCTGTCGCAGCGGCCGATCGCGCACCGCGGCCTGCACGGTCCCGGCGTGCCTGAAAATAGCCTGGCCGCCTTCCAAGCCGCTGCCGCCGCTGGGTACGCCATCGAGCTCGACGTGCGCCTCAGTGCCGACGGTCAGCTGGTTGTTATTCACGACCCCAACACCAAACGCCTCACCCGCCGCAGCCTGGTTGTAGCCGACACCCCGGCTGCCACACTCACCCAGCTCCAAATCAGTGGCACCTCCCAGCGCATCCCATTGCTTACCGATGTTTTCAAGGTCGTGCGTGGGCGGGTGCCGCTGCTCATCGAAATCAAGCATCACATTAAACCCGGCCGTATTTGCCCAGGCGTTGTCTCGTTAATAAACAACTACCCCGGCGAAGTCGCCATCGAATCGTTCGACCCGCGCACGGTCATGTGGTTTCGCCTGCACGCCGGGCACGTTCCGCGCGGCCAGCTCACCACCACCCGCCGCGCCACGCCACAGCCCCGCTGGTACCGGACTTTTAGCAATGCCATGCCATTAAATCTCCTCGCCTCCCCTCAATTTCTGGCCGCCGACGTTGGCGACCAACCCAAATTCTCGCTCAAATTCTGGCAGTTTGTGCTCAAAGTGCCAGTGCTGGTATGGGTTGTCAAAACCAAACGCGACTTCAATCTGGCCGACCGCGCCGATTACAACATTATCTTTGAACGTCTGCGGCCGCCGTTACGCCGCCGCTAAAGCCAAAACCAGGTGTATAATCAGCCAAATGAAATTATTGTCGTTCGATATTGAGTCTAATGGGCTGCACGGTGCTGCCTTCGCCGTTGGGGCGGTGCTGCTCGGCTCGGACGGCCACGTCGCCGACGAATTCCAAGCCCGTTGCCCCATTGTCGGTCCGGTTGACCCCTGGGTTACCGAACACGTCCTGCCGTCGCTCGCCTCGCTTCCGCAAACTCACGCCAGCGCCAAATCCATGCGCGCGGCCTTCTGGCCCTGGTATCGCGCTGCTGCTGCCAAAGCCGACTATACTCTCGCCACCAATCCTTGTCCGGTCGAGGCCCGTTTTCTCATAGCTTGCCAGGAAGATGACATGAAGAATCGCTATTTTGAACATCCGTTTCCTCTGATCGACCTCGGCACGCTGTATGTCCAAGCTGGCGCCCGCTCGCCTGAGGCCCGCGATCGTCTGGTCGACGAAGTTGCCGGCGACGAACCCAAGCTCGAACACCACCCTCGCTGGGATGCCCTCATTGCCGCTCGCATTGCGCTAAAGCTTCTGTCGCGCACATAAGCAAATACGTTATACTTACGCTATGTCACCGGACCAGGCGCTCGAATATATCAACGCGGCCAAACACACCGGGTACACCGTAGCCGGCCAATTTTCCGGCGGCCAGGATCAAGGTGCCTTTCGCGTCACCAATACCGACGGTGGCACCGCCGTCCTCAAGCTCAGCAAAAATCCCCAGTGGAAAGCCCAGATCGACCGCGCCAAAGCCGCCACCGACCACCTGCGTCCACTGGGTTATCCTGTGCCGACCTATCTCTACGTTGACGCCACCGCTGGCGGCACGTTCTGGCTCGAAAACGAGCTCCCTGGTCTCGGCGTCGACCAGCCCACCCCCGAGCAAGTCCAGAAACTGATCGCACTGATCGACCTCCAAAAAGGCCAAACCATTTCCGAAGTGCAGGGCCAGGACTGGGGGTGGTACGTCACCAGCGTGGTGTTCCGCGGCGAATCCGGCCTCGTGCGCGTGCTCATGCAATATTCGCGTGACACTTCGGCGCTGGCCGCCCAGATTGAAGGCCTCGCCCTCGGCCTCGATTCCAAAGTGCTGCCCAACACCGACCTTGTTCACGGCGACTTCAACATCGGCCAGGTACTCGGCCAAGCCAACGACGTCTCCGGCGTGCTCGACTGGGATCAGGCCGGCTACGGCGACCGCACGCTTGATTACGTTGGCCTGTGGTTCTCGCTCATCGACCAACCCGAGGCCCGCGATGCCGTCATGCAGCACCTGTTGAGCGTTTCCGACCATGACGCCATCAAGATCTACGCCTCCTACAAAATGCTTGCCATGCTGGCCTGGCACATCAATCGCCAGGGTGGCAATGTCGAATCGGTTGCGGCCCAATGCCGCACCGCCCTTGAGCAGCTAAGGAGCCTGTAATGGGCCGCCGGCCACACGTCGTCATCGCCGGCGCCGGTTTTGCCGGTGTGCGCGCCGCCCGCAAATTGTCGCGTCACGCCGATCTCAATGTTACCCTCATATCATCCAGCGATGCCTTTGCCTACTTTCCGCAGCTGTACCACTCGGCCACCGGCGGCGCCCGCACCGAAGCATCGTTGCCGCTGGCGCAATTGCTGGCCGGCTGCCCGGTTAAACTCACCGTCGACACCATCATCGGCTTCGACCCCGAGCACAAAGCTGTCACCTCGGCTCATGCCAGTTACCCGTACGATTATCTGCTTCTGGCACTCGGTAGCGTCACCGATTATTTTGGCATCGCCGGCCTGCCGGAATTCTCCTACGACATCAAAACCATTTCCGGCGCCGAGAAATTCAAAACCCATCTGCACCGTGAGCTTATCGAACAACGCAAACCTGATCTCAACTACGTCGTGGTCGGCGGCGGCCCCACCGGTGTTGAGCTGGCCGCCGCTCTCGGCCCGTATCTTCACTCCGTGACTCGACGACATGGCTTAGTGAAGCCAAAATACAGCATCGAACTGGTTGAAGCCGCGCCCCGTATTCTGCCTCACAGCCCCGAAGCCACCAGTCGCCGTGTCGAGCGCCAACTCAAGCGCCTCGGCGTCAAAGTCATAACCGCCCAAACGGTTGAGGCAGAAACCGCCACCAAGCTCCTGCTGTCCGGCCAGTCCATTGCCTCCAAAACCGTCGCGTGGACCGCCGGCGTTGCCAACAACCCGTTTTTCAAGGCTAATGCCGACTTATTCTCGCTCGCCAAACACGGCAAAATCGCCGTCGACAATCATCTGCAGAGCCATCCCGGCGTCTACGTGCTCGGCGACAATGCCGCCACGCCGTTCTCAGGCATGGCCCAAACCGCCCTGCACGACGCCGATTTCGCCGTCGCCGACCTGTTGCGCTGTGTCCGTCAGCGCCCGCGCCGTCCCTACCGCGTCGTCAAACCCATCACCGTCGTGCCCGCCGGCCCCAATTGGGCCGCCGCCGAGTGGGGGCCGCTCCAGATCTTCGGCTATCCTGGCTTCATCCTGCGCCGTCTGGCCGATCTCGTGGGTTACGCCGACGTCGAATCCTGGCCGCAAGCCGTACGCGTCTGGCTCGACGATGCCCGTCGCGAAGACAACTGCCCCATTTGTCAGCCCAACTTGGCCAGAATTCCCGCCTGAATAACCAAGCCTTCCACTAAGCCCCGCTCTCGCGGGGCTGTAGCTATAGACAAACCTTATTATTTCTTATACAATCTCCCCACCTCGACGTCCAGGCCTCGGCCGGCGTGAGGACAAGTAGCTATCCAGAGGTGGTGGGCGATCCGGTCAATTATCCATCCACCTCGCCTCAGCTCATTGGCAGATAACCGGTCTGTCAATGAGTTGGCCCAAAGCAGGGCTCGCACAAGAGAGTAGGAGCCATCCGCCCGGTACGCGAGTGCCAGACGGCCACGCTGTGGCGTGGGATAAGGGTATCTCTGGCGAATACTCTGAGACACCCCGATGTGCGAATCCCCCTGCTCTGCTGCAGGCACCCATTCCGTCGAAGCCGCGGCCTCCGGGACTCGGCCGAGACGGCCGGTAGGGATGTGAGCAGCAGGGGAGGGCCCCGCGGAACGAACGGTACTAGTAAGGTCTCGGAAAGACCTGACCGGCCAATCAATCCGCGGGGCCACCTTGGGCCCTTTTAACAAGCTTCGGGCGATATCAAGCCCGTATCAAACGGGACGGTCCGGGTGTATTTCGCACCAAGCTCTGCACTCGGACCGTCCCCCATGGTGGTGTCAAGGTCGCCAAGCGACCGATCACCATCCGGCCCGGGACCGCCATTCAGCGTCGAGTGGCGGTCCCGGCCACCCGCTCCTTGTGCACGCATGAGGAGCGCGTTTCGTTTTTATAGCATTTCTGTCATAGGGGGACATACGTCCGAAGTATGCGCCGGGGTAAAGGTAACGAAGTTAGCAGCTCGCGAGCGAATGAGGGCGTATGTCCCCCTACGACCCCCAGCTCGCGTATAATTAAGCGTAAGCATGAAACCGACCACCGCCAAAACTGGCCTCACCAGCCGCGAAGCTACCCGCCGCCTGCGGCAATACGGCCCCAATGCGCTCGCCGAAACGAAGCGCATGCCCGCCGCCATCGAGTTCCTGTCGCGCTTTACTAACCCGTTGGTCGTCATTTTGGTCCTCGCCGCCACCCTGTCGGCCTTCCTCGGCGATCTCGTCAACTTCATCATCATCATCACGATCGTGCTATTCTCGACCGTGCTGGATTTCATCAACACCTACCGCTCGGAGCGCGCCGCCGAAGCCCTGCGCGACCGCGTCCGCGTCGAGGCCGATGTGCTGCGCGACGGCCGCTGGGAAAACCTGCCGCTGTCGGCCCTCGTCCCCGGCGACGTCGTACGCCTGGCCGCCGGCAAGCTCATCCCGGCCGACGGCGAGGTTATCGATGGCAAGGACCTCTACGCCAACGAATCCGCCCTTACCGGCGAATCGTTCCCGCAACCCAAAGCCCCCGGCACCGATCTCTACCTCGGCTCGTCCATCACCTCGGGCTCCGGCCTCATGCTGGTCAACCGCACCGGCCACGCCACCAAATTCTCGCACCTGGCCCACGCTTTGTCCGACAAATCCCAACCCACCGAATTCGACCGCGAAATCAAAGATTTCAGCCTGCTCATCATCAAAATCACCACCGGCCTGGTGCTGTTCATTTTTGCCGTCAACCTTCTTTTTCACCACCCGCTATTGGATTCGCTGCTCTTCTCGGTCGCGCTGGCCGTTGGCCTCACCCCCGAGCTGCTGCCGCTCATCATTACCTTAAACCTCACCAAAGGCAGCTTGGCCATGGCCCGGCACGGCGTCATCGTCAAAAAACTCTCCTCCATCCAAAATTTCGGTTCCATGGACGTCCTCTGTACCGACAAAACCGGCACCCTCACCGAAGACCACATCGCGCTCGTCCGCCATGTCGACGGCTTCGGCGCCGAATCCGACAAGGTCCTGCTCTACGGATACCTCGCCAGCCAATTTTCCACCAGCTTCGAAAACCCGCTCGACGCCGCCGTCCGCGCCTTTAAGACCGTCGATACCACCGGCTACCGCAAACTCGATGAGATCCCCTACGATTTCGAGCGCAAACGCGAATCGGTGGTGGTGGCCCACAACGACCGCCAGCTGCTCATCAGCAAAGGCGCGCCCGAGGAAATCATGCGCATCTGCAAGCACTACACCGGCGGCGAGCCGTTCGCGCATGTCCGCAACCGCGTCCAGGCCGAATACGACGCCTTGAGCTCGCAAGGCTTCCGCGTGCTGGCGGTGGCAGTGCACCACGTGCCGGCCGGCAAAGATTACGAGCCCGTCATCGAGCACGACTTAAGTTTTGCCGGCTTCATGGCCTTCCTCGACCCCGCCAAGCAATCGGTCAAACCCACGCTGGAGCAAATCGAACAATCCGGTATCACCGTCAAAATCATCACCGGCGACAATGCCCTCGTCACCCGCAAGATCGCCGCCGACATCGGGCTGCCCATTACCGGCCTGCTCACCGGCGACGAAATCGAGCACCTAAACGACCACCGCTTGCGCGAAGCCGTCGAAACCACCACCGTTTTTGCCCGTGTCAATCCCGAGCAAAAACTGCGTATCATCCAGACCCTGCGCCAAAATCACCACGTCGTCGGCTACCTCGGCGACGGCATCAACGACGCCCCCGCGCTCCACGCCGCCGATATTGGCATCTCGGTCAACAATGCCGTGGACGTCGCCAAAGCCACCGCCGACCTCATTTTGCTGCACAAATCGCTCGCCAACCTCATCGAAGGCGTTATTGAAGGCCGCCGCACCTATGCCAATACGCTCAAATACCTCATGATGTCGCTCGGCTCCAACTTCGGCAACATGTTTAGCATGGCCGGCGGCTCGCTGTTCCTGCCGTTTTTGCCCATGCAGGCCACTCAGATCCTGCTCACCAACCTGCTCTACGACACTAGCCAATTCGCCCTCCCCTTAGACGGCGTCGACGCCGAAGGCCTCCAGCGCCCGCGCACCTTAAAAATCGCCAGCCTCAAAAAAGCCATGTGGGTGTTTGGGCCGCTCTCCAGCCTGTTTGACTTCGCCACCTTCGGCGCCCTCCTCCTCGTCTTTCACTTCGGCCAAGCTTCGTTCCAGGCCGGCTGGTTCCTCGAATCAGTCGCCACCCAAACGTTTGTCGTCTACATCATTCGCACCCGCAAAATCCCGTTCCTCCAAAGCCGTCCCAGCCCGTATCTGGTCATGTCAACGCTCGGCACCGTGCTGATCGGCTATTACGTGGTCCTGGGACCACTGGCGCGCTACTTCCAATTCGGCCCCATCCCGTCCGCAGCTCTGCTGGCTGTCGTTGGCATTACCGCCACCTATCTTATTCTGGCGGAAATTGTTAAACGCGAATTCTTCCGCCGCGTCGACCTGTAGAAATTGAAGGGCCTCGGCGGGAATCCCGCCGAGGCCCGGTCGTCGAAACGGCCTAACGAGGGGCGCCGAACAGCCCGCTCAGTCCCACCTCATGCGACACACCACTGCTGCCGCCCGAAGCATTGAGCTCTACCTCTACTCGCGTGGGTTCCTTCGGCCTGCCCAGCCTAAACTCACCGGATGGACGATCAAGAGTTTGATCATGCGTCAGCCGTTCGTTGAGCTTGATGCGGAGCCTGAGCTTACGCAGAAGCGGCGCCCCCGGGGGTTCAGTGACGTTGTACCGTACCCGCACCTCGCCATTGCCGAGCTGCTCAAGGCAAAGGTCTATATCAGGACCAAGCCCACCTCGAACGGCTCCGGTATTGGGTACGAGGCTACTAACGGGTATGTCCTTGCAGCCCGGCCGCTCTGTCGCTGTCGCGGTTGTGCCGAACGAGCGCGCGCCCAGTTTGGCGCAGCCGGACACGCCGTATATCAGTAGGGCGACGCTCGTGATAAGAAGCGCCAGGACTATGCGCTTTGGTGCTCGCATCCGATAGCCTTTCTCGGTTGATTCGGAAGATGCTTGCATGCGTAATGTTACTCTCGTCATACATTAATGACAAAATATATGTGCAAAGCAGTCGAGAGCCGCATTCCACAGATAATTCGGCTCGCTCGTGCTACCATAATGGCCATGACCAGCAAAACTCCCAACGGCCCCAAACTCTTAGACGGCACCGAAGTCGCTGCCTTTATTAAGCAACGGCACGCCCAGGTAGTGGCCGGTCTCGCCAAAAAGCCCAAACTCGCCATCATCCGCTCCGAGCACAATCTAGCCGGCGACAAATATCTCAAAATGAAGCGCGCCTATGGCGAGGATATTGGCGTAACGGTAGATCTGTATGTAGAAGCTACCGCTGGCATCCTCGGCCGCATCGACAGCTTAAATCACGACCAATCGGTTACCGGCATCATCATCCAGCTCCCGCTCGAAAACCGCGACGTCACCGATAAAGTACTGGCGGCCGTGGATCCGCGCAAGGACGTCGACGGCCTGGCCCCGGGTTCACCGTTTGAACCCGGCACCGTCAAGGCCGCGCTATGGCTGCTGGCCGCGTACAATGTCGCCATCGCCGGCCGCATCGTTATCGTGGGGCAGGGGAGACTGGTCGGCAAACCGCTAGCCGACCGCCTCGAATCGAGCGGGCACGAGGTCGTTCGCGCCGACATCCGCACCGCCGACTTGGCCGCACTCACTCGAACTGCCGACATGGTTTTCACCGGCACCGGCCGCCCCGACCTCATCACATCCGACATGGTAAAAGACGGCGCCACGATCATCGACACCGGCGCGCCGCTCGGTGAGCTCGACCCGGTCCTCTACGATCGCCCCAGTCTCACCCTCACGCCCAATCCCGGCGGCGTCGGCCCCATGACCGTCGCCAGCCTGTTCGACAATCTACTGATTGCGGCGGCCAAATGATCAAGGAATTGTTGGGGTTAGGTGCATCAGCGCTCGGTTTTATCGGATCAGTCTTTGAAGTGGTCAAGGCGCTGAAGGCGGACGCAAGCGGCCCAGTTGCGATCCGTTTAAACAAAGTTAAGAACGCTCAAATTGAGAACGTACACACTGAAGGCCTCCCTGCTCTCCACGCGGACGAAACAGAAAACCTTAGTGTTAATAACATACGGTCAAACTACCGATGGCAACTGAACCCCAATACAGTTGTCTTCGCCATTACCGGCATTACCGGCGTCATCTGTGCTGCCCTGATGCTGGGGTTTGCTTATTTGCTCATCGCCACCCAAAAATAATCACCCGACTCTTGACCAAAACTTAATATAATAGTATCGTATCATCCGGGCTTAAGCACGTAGCCCTTCATTGCGGGTACAAAACCCCGCACGAACCTCCACCGCGCACGGCGCGGTGCTGTCGTTATTAGGGAGACGACATGACTAGCGCATCAGGACCGTACACCAGAACGACCCACCGGCGCAGCTCCGGCAAGCCGAAGATCCTGCGTTATGGGATTTACGCGATCATCCTGACCGGCCTCGCCGCGCTCTGCGGCCTGGTGTTCTCGATCGGCAGCGTCCATCGTGGCATGGTGGTCGGCTGCAGCATCGGCATCATCGGCCTCGCCATCTACGCCGTGGCCGTGATCCGCCGCTGGCACAGCAACCTCTGGCTGGCCTGCATGTGGCTGGCCGTCCTCTGCATCCCCGGCACCATCGAGATCGGCGTGCTCGACGGCGCGCTCAACCGCAACGCCCACGACGGGCGTCAGGCCGCCTTCTGGGTTGCCATCGCGGGCCTCGTGTTCCTCGCGTCGTTCGTGGTCACCGGGCTCATCACCCTCGGCCGCCGGACCAGGCCGCCCGCGCCGGCGTCCACCGCCCCCGACCCCAACTACCTGGCGTAACGACGCCCGGCACTTCGGGCCCAACAACAGGCCGGAGCCATTCGTGGTTCCGGCCTGCTCCCGTCTTTATCCAAAATTACTTCCTATCGAGCAGCGCCTTCACCCGGTCAGCCACCTGCTTCGGGGTCATTTCGGCCTTCACAATATAATCATCGGCCGCCATTTTATACACTTTGGTTGCCGTCTCGGTGTCCCCCATGTTGGTCAGCACCACCACTTTGGCCTCCCGCCCCTCGGCCGAGCTGCGCAGGGTCTTTAACATATCCAGCCCGTTCATATTCGGCATCATCAGGTCAAGCAGCACAATATCGGGCTTAAATTGCTCAATCAGCTGCAGCCCGGCAATGCCATCCGGCGCCGTCGCCACATCATAACCCTCGGTCTCAAACTTGGTCCGGTACATCTGCACAATCGCCATATCGTCTTCGATAATGGCAACTTTGACTTTCTTGTCACTCATAGCGTTAGTATATCACTCCTTTTTCGTCAACAACTAAACTACCGCACCGGCAAAGCATAGATACGGTCAAAAATCTCTCGTGGCGTTACGAGAAATCCCCTCTTAAAGCAAATTACGTATTCTGACCCACCTTAACTTTTGACGTAGCAATAATGCAACAACAAATTGTCAATAATTTGCCTTTACTAAGGTAATATGCTAAACTACACCGGGGCCGGTAAATGGTCGGCCCAGTATCCGGCTGCGTGCCGGCAAAAATCAGTCAGGGTGTGATCGCCATGTCCCGCAAGTTCCTTCGATTTATTAGCCACAAGGCGACTATGCACACGGCCGCCATCCTTGTCGCCACCTTGGCGCTCATTGGCGGCCCGGTCGCGGTCAGCTCCACCGCTCAATCGGCCTCGGCTTCGCCCGTCTCCTATGGCGTGAGCATGGACTCCGCCTGTCAGCAGCAGTACCCGGGCCAAGGGGCCTTGTCCGGCTTCTGGAGTTTCACCAATGCCTACTCATGGTTCTGCTGGCGCGTAGGTGGTGGCAGTCTATCCTTCGGGAGGGATGGGGGCAGCATAACGATCGACGCCACCATTCTGGGCGGTATCAACGTCGGCGCCTGGTGCGCGCGCAATCACCCCGGCTACTTCGCCGTCGCCACCAACGGCTACTGGGTCTATAGCTGGAAATGCTGGGCCTCCTGAGCAACGCATCGCACCTTATGGGTACTCCGGGAGGGCCAACGCCCTTCCGGAGTTGCCAAAACAGCTATTTTTTCTCAATCACAACCAGGCTATAGTAATCACAAAAGGAATCAAAATTGGCCATTTCTTCTACAAAGCGAAACAAAAAAAGTCCGATCAATAAACGTCAGCTCCAATGGGTGGTCGTTTTCCTTTCAGTATTTCTCTTTCCGGTTTTGCTTTATGGATCGCTACTTGTACTTAAATCGCTTGCAGTACCAATTTGGGCTCTACTAATCGCAGTTAGTTGCGTGATCATCTTATTCCATCGCAACCTTAAAACATCGCCACAGTCTCCAGTTCTCGGCTTTCTCAAGATCTCATTATTCATAGCAATTGGCTGCGTAGTTTTCGGGCTCGTCAATTTCGGAATCTATGTCGCACTCTTCTCTTTACATGGTATGAGCTTTATCGTTCTGGCGTTAATTAGCGCCGCCGGCGCCACACTATCGCTTTATATCCCGAACCTCTTGTCCCGCAAATCTGCTAACTAACAGGCAGCGCGTAAATCCGGTCCATAATCTCTTGCGCGGTCATGTTTCCTCCATCAAACGGTGCGCCGATGGCAATCCGGAAGCTGCGAAACACCTTCCAATGTACCCTCCATTCAATGTGTACCGGCACAACCATCGCGAGCGGATGCGAGTGGGCCAACTCTTCCACGCCTTTATAGACTTTACCCTCGCCCCGCACCGTGCGCCTCCCTTCCGGGAAAATCATCACCGTTTTGCCCTTGTGTAGCATACGCAAACCATACTCCAGCCCACTCGGCCATCGCGGATGCGGTCGGGCAGGGAAACTCCCAAACGCCATCAGTACTTCACGCAAAATCGGCGCCCGGAATAATCCGCGCGCCGCAAAGTAACGGAGGGTACCCATGTGTCGCCACACCGAGAATGGGAACATACAACCAATCACAAATGGGTCTACGATCGATTGGTGATTAGCCGCGATAATATAACGCGAGCCATGAACCACGTCCGACGATGTGATCTCTACGCGCTTGAACCGTAAAAAAAAGGTGAACAATACTTTGCACACCCAATACGCAACCCACGCGTCAAATTGAATTATTCGATCGGCCCAATCCGATTCCAGCCAAACAAATTTTTTGCGTCCGACATGACCCGATGTAATCAGCAAGGTTATACCTTTATATCTGAATTAAATCTGAAAAGCACTCTAAGCTAATAATGGCATGTATTATCCGATTGTCAATACATATCCACATCAGATATTAAATATGTCAATGGTTTTAAACAGATCTGACATATTTTTATGAACCACCCTACTATTCATTTGCCCATGCGCGCTCCTTGCACTAACGACGCCACAATGCTACGTTTGGGTCAAATTAAATCTTGAATTATAGAACAATCGTGTTTAAAAGAATCCGACATACAGCTGTCTTTTGGAAAGCACTAGGGGGCGAACCGAATAAATTCAAAGTATCGATAGTACAGAATGAACAGCAACTATCCGAAGCAAAGGAATTACATGCCGCAGTATTTCTGGCAAAGGGGTATGTGTCCGAGGCAGACTTAACCAGCGATGGCAAGCACATAGGTCTGACTGAAGACCCCTATCAAACGCACTCCCAGTACTTCATTGTTGAAAGAAATCATGGGGACACTACAAAGGTTGTTGCTTCAGCTCGCCTAATCCTATCGGATGAACGCCTCGGGCACCGATCTTTTCAAACGTATGAACATCAGGAGCTGCTTCCGAAATATCGACAACTAATCGAACGCGAACTCCCTTCATCGCTCGCGGAAGTTTCCGGACTCGTGAAAGACCGCAGCGAAAATACGATCGTGACACTGCTGCTTTACAGAGCAATGTGGCAATATTCACTCGTCACCGGTCATCGGTACTGGCTAATGTCGTGTGATGACCGCCTGTACAAGAGATTAAAATTACTATTTGGCAATACCCTAGTCGAAGCGGGTAAAAGGAAGTTTTTTAAGGGGCACACAGTCGTACCGGTAATTCTCGATGTTCCATATTCGGTGCACCGCTTACTACGCGTGGCTCGAATCAACCCCCTGAAGCGGCGACTACAAATATCTCTGGTCAGATTCTTCCTAGCAGGAGTAGACCAAAGCGTATTGAGCGACGATCAGAAAAGGCAACTAAAACGACACAAGGTTGTAACCAGGATAGGTACGGAATGAGCGAAACTACAAGCAGGAAGCAGACGATCTTAGACCGCTATTTGTGGTCCATATACAGTAGGACGTATGACGGCTTACTCCATTTTTGGCCATACACACACCTGCTCGACTTAATGCAGACAGCGATAGGTTCGGTAGACGGGCTGAAGCTGCTCGATCTAGGCTGTGGCACTGGAAATCTATTAAGGATTCTATCGAGCAGGGGCGGCCAATTCTCGGCCATCGGCGTGGACTTCTCGCCAGCAATGCTGCGGGTGGCACAGAAGAAACTTGAGCCTTATAGCCTAAACGTAAAATTAGTTACTTCAGACATTATCGACTTTTTGTCGCGTCAGCCTAGTGCATCGTTCGACAAGATAATATCGGTTAATGTTATCTACGCAGTCAATGATCAGGAGGCCCTATGGAGAGAAATGCTCAGAGTGCTCAAGCCGAAAGGTGAAATTGTTGCAACTACTTCGGTAAGACCGGGTAGCGGCCCAATCATCCTCGAGCACATTCGTCACTCTGGTTTTACTTCCCTTCTCAGACCACGCCTGATAGGTATATTCATCACTGATGCCCTAATTAACATTCTTGGTCGCACAGGGAAGTACTCTTTCACGAACGAAGCGCAGCTGCGAAGACATATTGCGCAAACCGGGGCAGTGTGGCACGAGACAACCCGCTGCTATGGCGGCGAAGAAAACGGTGTCAATATCTTGTTCCGAATCACGCACTGATAAAAAAGGTGCGGGAAGCGTGATACGATTGGCCTATGCCAAGCATAAGCTTTTATAGCATCCTAGCACTTTGCGTCATTGCAATGAGTCTTGGTTTAGTCACTCTTGCAAACAATCCTCGACAATACGCCAACCGAGTATTCGCGGCATTATCCTCATTTGCTGGAGCGTACTCCTTGGTTAATTATCTGGCAGATTACGATCAGGTGAGGAGTCTGTTTTGGGTACGCGGAACGTTTGTACTTGCAACAATACTGGTTATGCTCATGCTACTCTTCCTTGGGAGCTTCCCTAAACTTGTTGTTAGCAATAGGTCAAAGACACTTATCACGCTCGCATCCATAGTAGTTGCAGGAATCACTTGTCTGCCCAGCTTCATTCCGGATGTCATACTCTTGCCTGGGAGTGCACAAGTAATCTCGGGGCCCCTGTATCCTGCGTTCGTAGTCTATCTCGCTATGGGGTTAATCGGTGCTATCGCACTCATCGTATACCAGCTTAGACATAGCTCAGATCTTGATCGCGAACGCATAAAATATGTGGCGATCGGATTGGTTCTCACAGCCCTATTAATATCATCAACTAATCTGGTTCTCCCGCTTCTGGTTGGGAATAATAATCTAGCAGAGCTTGGTTCGTACTTCATCTTGATTTTCGTAGTGTTCACGGCCTTCGCAATAGTGCGCCACCGTCTCTTCGACTTGCGATTCGTAATAGCACGTTCAATTACCTACACGCTCCTGCTTGCAACTCTAGCCGCTGGATACAGTGTCGCAGCTTTTAGTGTATCCAACATATTTTTCCCTGGCGACTCCGCCAGCAAAGGGCAACTTATCTTCAATACCGCTATCGCCCTCATCCTCGCCTTCACCTTCCAACCCCTCCGCCGCTTCTTCGAGCGCATCACCGATCGAGTATTCTACCGCGAACATTATGACTCGCAGGAGGTCTTAAACGATTTCTCGAAAATTCTGGTCCGCGAGCTCAACCTCGACCGCATCTTAAAGCACACACTTGAAAACCTGTGCGAGGCCGTACACATCCAGTTTGCCCAGCTCGTCATCTTCAACCGCGATCGCGTCTATCGCGTAGAGCATTACGGCCCGTTGCCGCAGCGTCTCATGGTCGCACCCGAACTGCACACCCTAAACCGCTCAATCATCGTGGCCGACGAGCTAGAAGGGGGCGCCCGCAAGACTCTCATGGATCGCCACTCAATCCGCGTCTCCATGATGCTCACCAGTCGCGAAGAGTTCGTGGGCTACTTGCTGCTCGGCGATAAATTATCCGGCGACATCTACTCCGATCAAGATATCGAATTGCTCGAAATCATCGCCAAAGAGCTGGCTGTCGCCATCCAAAACGCCAAAGCCTACGCCCAAATCCAGGAATTCAACATCAACCTCCAGGCCCGCATAGAGCATGCCACCAACCGCCTGCGCGTCGCCAACCGCCACTTAAAAGAGCTCGACCGCGCCAAGGATGAGTTCATTTCCATGGCCTCGCACCAACTGCGCACCCCGCTCACCACCATCAAAGGTTACCTCTCCATGATGCTCGAGGGTGATGCCGGTCCCGTTTCCGACAATCAGCGCCAATTCGTGCAATTCGCCTTCGACGCCTCTGAGCGCATGGTCAACCTCATTTCGGATCTGCTCAACGTCTCGCGCTTGTCGGCCGGCCGTTTCCTCATTCAAACCAAGCCCACCGACATGGTCAAAATGATCGAAGAAGAGGTTCATCAGCTTGAGCAACACGCCGCCGCCAAGCACATCGGCTTGGTATTCGAGCGGCCAAAGGTTCCGCTGCCACCCGCTCAAATTGACGACAACAAGACCCGCCAGGTGGTTATGAACTTTATCGACAACGCCATCTATTACACCACCCACGGCCAAGTCACCGTCAAGCTCAAGCAAACCGGCAATGCCGTCCGGCTCGAAGTCATCGACACCGGCATTGGCGTGCCCGACGATGCCAGAAAGAAACTGTTCACCAAATTCTATCGCGCCTCTAATGCCCAAACCGTCCGCCCCGACGGCACCGGCCTCGGCCTCTATCTAGCCAAGCGCGTCATCCAGGACCAAGGTGGTACAATTATCTTCAGCAGCGTGGAGGGTAAGGGTTCAACCTTTGGATTTGAACTCCCCCTGAAACCGTCGTCCGTCAAACACGAGGAGCCCCATGGCCACGAACCCGTCCGCAAATAACGACAAAACCGTCCTGATTGCCGAGGACGATCCGTTTATCTCGCGCATGTACCAGATCAAGCTCGAGGCCGGTGGCTTCCGTGCCATCGTCAAAAACAACGGTCGCGATGCTTTCGAGGCGATTAAATCCGACCACCCCAATCTGGCAATCCTGGATATTAACATGCCCGAATTATCCGGCCTCGAGGTGTTGAGCGCACTCCAGTCCGACGGTTTTGATTTCTCCACCATGCCTGTTATCGTACTCACCAATTCATCTGAGTTGGCCGATCGCAACAAAGCCCGCAGCTTTGGCGCCGAATATCTGGTGAAGGCCGAGCTCACGCCGCGCGAGGTCTTGGACATGATCAGCCACAAGCTCGGCGTTGAGCCGGAGGCGCCGCCGACAGACGGGGGAGCCAATAAGGCCGGCAAAGCTGCCGACAAGCCGGCCGACGATCACAACAGCACTGGCGAGCATTCCACCTAAGCCATGAACGGAACAATTCTCGTGCCAAGCGAGAAAGGCCGAGGCACCAGTTTCACCGTGGCGTTGCCGCGGGCCACCAGGGATGAACATGCGAGCACTTGAGCCAATCTTCACCGCCCTGCTGGTTTTTGCCATCACGTTTATCGTGCTGCGCTGCGTGGAATGGCTGTACCACCGCCTGCGTCGCACCCCCGACTGGTCGCCGCACTGGGGCAGCTGGGCATTTGCCGTGCTGGCGGCACTCTATGCGCTCGTCTCCAGCCTCGGCCGTTAGCCGCTACGGCAGCTCCCAGGCATCCCGAATCCGCGACAGTGTGTACTGGTAGTCCGGCATCTGGTATTGGCTCGGTTGCGTCGTCACCGCCGTGTCGTACCCCGCATCTTCTACGATCTGTAGTGTCGAAGCATCGTAGGAGCCGTAGGGGTAGGCGAAATCCTGCACCGCATGCCCCAGCTCCTGCTCGAGCTGCTGTTTGCCTTGAACAATCTCGTATTCCTGCTGCTGCGGCGTTTCGGCTGCCAGGTTGGGGTGGTCAATCGTGTGCCCGCCGATCGTCACCACGCCGCTTTTATCCAGCATGCGCACCTGGTCCCATGTCAAATAGGCGTCGCCGCACCCTCCTGACGGCTGGCTGGGGTCGCCGTAGCGCCGGCCCGCCCCGATGCACCAACGAGAATCCGGGCCGCCGTCAATTATGTAGAACGTTGCCGTCATATGGTGCGCCTTTAAAATCGTAAACGCCTCCATTTGGTTCTCAAAGCCGTCATCAAAGGTAATCACCACCGGCTTGCTCGGCAGCGGCCCGCCCTCCAGCCCCGCCAGCGCTTGCGCCATCGTTATCACCGTATAGTCCTTCTGCTCTAAATCGGTCAGCTGCGCGTCAAAATCAGCCGGCGTGTAGTGGTAAAACAAAATCGGCAAAAATACGCTGCTCGGCGTCTGCGCGCTAATCATGTCGGCCGCCCCAATCGTTCCACCCTCCAGCTCAAGTTGATAATTCTTAACCTGCGTCGTCAATGTCTTTATATCCGCCATCGCTTCGCGAAAACTGCCACTGGCCGCGTCAATCTGCGCCTGCGCCAATTCCAGCTGCAAAGTGTGCGGCGACACAACCTCCGTCTTCTCGGCAATTTGCCGCGCCTCCAGGCTTGTCACGCCCTTCACAGCGGCCGCGAATTGCGACCGCAATGCCGCCGGGTAGCCCGAATTATCTGCGATCCCGCCCGAAGCGGCCTGCGGCATCGCCGTCCACACCCCGACGCCCCCGCCGCCAAACACCGTCAGCACGCCACAAAACACCACCCATCGCCACCGCCGCCCGTGCAGCGCCGCCAGCTGGGGCAATTTTTTCACAGCACTGCTGCCTTGCGCTTTTGCCACTCCAGATACGTCAGCCAGGCAATGAATGCATCAAAAATAGTTAAACCCACCAGCCCCAGGCTGTGATCCAACCCGATCCGGTACACCTGGTAGACAATGAACACCAGCAAAAACACGATCAGCCAAGGGTAGGCCCACAATTTATTCTTTAGCACCGCAACCACCAGGATGATCTTCACCAGCCCATGCGACAGCAAATACAGCGCACCAAACAACAACCCCGAACCCGTCAGCCCGTGCGCAGTGTTAAGCAAATAATTGGCAACCAGATCGTGCGGGTCCTGCGATAGCTCCTCGCGCGTCCACGCCTCCACTATGGCATTAATCGTATCCGGCGACACGAACAGCAGCAGTGCGCCGCCAATACACTCAATTACACCGTCGAGACCCTTTAAGATAATCCCAATCTCAAACGTCCGGTCGAGCAGGCTGTGCGGCTTAAACCAGGGCATAAACAGACGCATAAATCATGTGTATAGATTACGTCGGGCGTTGCGTCTTGGCCACCCCGAGCACACAAAAATGGCAAGTGCCACGGGGTAGCGTTCGCTACCCCGTGGCACTTATGGTCGGGTGGGACCGGCGTCGTCACCCGGCGGGTGGGTCTGCCGCCGCGCCCGGCCGCGTGTCGCCGTTCGGCTTGTCGCCTCGGTTGTCTTCGCTGCTCAAGGAGCCCCGCAGACTCAGGGCGGCGAAGAAGCCCATGGGAGTGCTGCACAACAGCAGGGTGCCGAGCAGCAAGAGCGTGATGGCGACGATCAGCTCGAACGCAGTGGACCCGATTGCGTCCCAGTTGGGAGCAGTAATTACGTAGCCGGGCTTCAACCCACCCAGGATGGTGTGGACTACCCCGTATGACTGGGCAGTCGCCTGCACGGCAACCGCAAAGCCGACGCCCAGAAGAATGAACGCCCACAAGCCGCGAGCGACAGCGGTCTCGGCGACCGCTTTGCGGTACAACTCTTCGTGTGGCTGCTTCATCACTCGACCTTTCACTCGAATACGAACTGAAGCCTAATAATATTATTACATATTTCAAAATAAATCACAAGCAATTTATCAGCCAATACTCACCAAAATGTGCTACAGTCGTGGTGCTATGCTCAGGCCGAAAAAGCCAAATCCTGTGCCAGTTGACCCGATCGCCCAGTATACGGCTGCGGTGAACCGCTCGGCCGTCGCCGCACCGCGTTCGTGGTCCCGGCGTGCGCCGATCCCCGCCCAGCCGATCAAGCCACCGCACCATCGGCGCCGCTGGGTGCTGCGCGGCGTATTGGCCGCCGTCGTTATCCTGGTACTCGCTGTCGGCGCCTACATTTTCACCAGCGGCCACGGCAAATTCAGCCTCGCCAGCCTCATCGGCGCCGCCGCCAGAACCGCTATCGGCCACAAGGATACCATTGCCGGTCAATCCACCGGCCGCACCAACATCCTCGTCTACGGCATGACCCAGGACGGCCTGCGCACCGACTCCATCATTCTCGTATCCTATTATTGGCAGCAAAAAAAGATCGTTACCTTAAACATCCCGCGTGACCTGTACGTCTACGACGGCTACGAAAATGCCAAAATGGGCGAAGTGTACGCCTATGCCGTCCAGCGCCAGCCCAAAAACTCCAACTACCCCGACCAGTACGTCGCCAGTATCATTGCTAAGGAATACAACATCCCCATCAATTATTGGGTGCAGTTCAACATGCAGGGCGAAGTCGATTTCGTCAACGCCATCGGCGGCATCGACATCAACAACCCCGACGCCTTCACCGATTGCCAGTATCCCACCTGGAATTATTCCGGCTACGTTCGCCCCTGCCCGCACTTCAATGCCGGCGAGCAGCACATGAATGGCGCCACCGCCCTCATTTTCTCGCGCAGCCGCCACAGCCTGCAAAACAACGAGGGCACCGATTTCGCGCGCTCCAAGCGCCAGCAGCTCGTCATCGCAGCCATCATGACCAAGCTTAAATCCATGGGCGTGGTCGGCAACCTGGGTGAAATTTCGCACTACCTCAATATTCTCGGCGACAACATTACCACGAGCATGTCAACGGGCGAAATGGTCAGCTTCGCCACCGCCATCAAAGACTTAAACCCCCAAACCGACTACGTCCGAGCCGCCTGGGCCACCGGCAACGGCTTCCTCTGCGACTCCTCCACCACCAGCGGCGAGTACGTCACCCTTTACGGCTCCAAATCTAGCTGCACCATCGGCACTCAGGGCATTGGTGCTGGTGGCGTTCACGATTCCGAGTCGCGCCAGCTTGCCATCTACTTCGTTGCTCATTTGCTCTCGAGTGCACCGTTGTCGCCGGCCGCCTTTGTGACCACCGCCGAGGCCGCCCTCGGTTATGCCACTCCCACGCCTTCGCCGACCGTCTCACCGTAAATCCTGCTATTATTGAGCTACAAGCTATTGAAAAGGGAAGTGGTGCCCATGAAAAATCAGCGCCTCATTATCGCCGCCGTTGTCGTAGTCGTGCTGGTCATTGGCGCGGCGATTATCCTGGCCAAATCCAACACCTCAAAGACGGCCTCGCTGTCATCGTCGCCATCGGTCGCGGCCAGCGCCAGCATGAGCATGGCACCCACCACCACGCCCACTCCCTCTCCCACGGCCGCCGTCATCTCTGAAACCCCACTCCCGCCGTCGGCCACGCCCAATGTGACCATCCAGGCCTATGCTTTCATTCCGCAACAGATCACGGTTAAGGCCGGCACTAAAGTCACCTGGACCAATACTGACACCGTCGGTCACACCATTACCGAAACCGACGGTCAGCCCGGCCCCGCCAGCGGCACCTTAAGCAAAGGCCAATCCTACTCCTTTACTTACACCACCGCCGGCACCTACCAATACCACTGCTCCATTCACTCCGAAATGACCGGCGCCGTCATCGTCACGCAATAGTAGTTAGTTTTAACAAGGAAAGCAGGTACCAATGAGTCCACAACGCTGGCTCGTCATCATTGCCGTCATAATCGTATTGGCCGTCGGTGGCTGGTTTATCCTCGGCCACTCAAGCTCACCCAGTCCCTCTGCTTCGCCTACGCCCTCGGCCAGCATGAGCATGGCACCACAACCCAGCTCACAAAGCTCGCCGGCCGCCACTTCGGCCGTCACCATCTCCAATTTTGCTTTCAGCCCGGCCAATATCACCGTCAAAGCCGGCACCAAAGTTACCTGGACCAATGCCGACACTGCCGGCCACACCGTCACCGAAACCGACAGTACTGCCGGCCCCAAGAGCTCCACCTTAAGCAAAGGCCAATCCTACTCTTTCACCTTCACCACCCCTGGCACCTACCACTACGATTGCTCAATCCACCCGTACATGACCGGGACTGTCACCGTTACGCAGTAGCTAGTCGAGAACCTTATCCGTCTTTAGCGTCTGGCTGAAGTCCTTACCAGACGGCACATGCTTGATCACCAAGAATCTCACCGCATCGTCGGAGTCGTTCGAAAACGTATGCGGCGACCGCTGCGTTTCTATCAGATCGCCCGCCCGTACTACCTGCGATCGCTCGCCGTGGCCATCACGCCAGTGCGCCGTCAATTCGCCACAATGATGTAGAGCGTCTCCCAAATTTTTTCATGATGGTGCCAGGTTTGCGTCGTGTGCGGTGCCTGCTCGTTATGATGAATTTCGTAGTCGTCGAACAGATAGTAATGGACATCGGTGCCTTCCGGTTTTTTAACGTGCACCACGTCCTTGGCAGCAACAATTTTCATACGGTCCCCTAAAAGTTAATCCGACAGTACAAATAATGCAGCAGCGGCGAATCCAATCGCCACATCCCGAAACGTCACCTCTAGCGCGGCCAGATTGGTCAGAATAATCCCCGCCATCGTCAGCCCGGTCACCAGTGCCGCCCACTTGCCGAGCCACCCAGTCATTAGCCATACCGCCATCACCAACTGGAATAACGCGAACAACTTCAGCGCCAGCGCTGCCCCCAACACGTGCGCAATCATCGGCGGCAAAAAGCCGATCCACTGATCCGGCGCGAGCGTCGCGCCCACGGCGGCGTACAAAAACACTGCTGCCAGCCCAATCCGCAACAGCCAGCGCGCTCGTCGGATGTTTTGCCGATCGTGGTTTGAGTTCACCGCCGGTACTCCGGGTTGGGGTTCTCAAAGTCAAACCGCTCGCCCTTCACCCACTTGCCGTACTCGTTGCCCCAGTCCGGAACCCCGCCGTTATCTTTCAGCATTCTCGCCATGTGCATAATGTTCCAGGTCATGAACGTTGTGTTGCGGTTGGTGAAGTCGTTTTCCAGCCCCGCCCGCTTGCCGTTCTCCAATTTGTCGCCGTAGCTCGGCCCCGGGCCCGCCTCGCCGATCCAGCCCGCGTCGGCCTGCGGCGGGATAGTGTAACCGAGGTGCTGCAGCGAGTACAGCACGTTCATCGCGCAGTGCTTAATGCCGTCCTCGTTGCCGGTGATCAAGCAGCCGCCAACTTTGCCGTAGTACGCATATTGCCCGCGCTCATTCAGCAAATGCGAGCAGCCGTACAGCCGCTCAATAATCTTCTTCGTCTGCGAACTATTGTCGCCCAGCCAGATGGGACCGGCCAGTATCAAAATGTCGGCCGCCATCACCTTCTTGTACAACTGCGGCCACTCGTCGCGCTCCCAACCGTGCTCGGTCATGTCCGGCCACACCCCGGTTGCAATATCGGGATGGTCCACCGTCCGGATCACCTCCGTCGTTACGCCGTGTTTTTGCATGATGGCCGTACTCACGCCAATCAACAGATCGGTGTGGCTGTCAGCTGGCGATTTCGTCAGCGTGCCGTTAAAAATAATTGCCGAAAGATCCGAAAAGTCCCATTGCTTGTCAGCCATAGCCCACAACCCATCCCATAATTTCCCTCATTGTGGCTCCGTTTACGCCCCCGTACAAGCCCGACGCTGGCGAAAACCCCCAAAAAAATCTACCATAAGGTGTATGCCCGGTATTGCTGTACAAATTCGCCCGCTGCGCCTGCGGGATGTGCGTCGTTTGCACCGTCTCTTCCTTCGGGCTCTCGACTCCGATTTCAGCTATTTCCCACCCGGCTACGTACGCCAGGTCAAGCTCCAGAACAGCCCCACCAATCTCTTGCGCGCCTGGTTTGACCGCCGCCGCCTCATTTTGGTTGCCGTTCGCGGCCGGCAGCCGGTTGGTTTCGCTTTTTCGGCCGCCCATCGCGACAAAATTGGCCACCTGTATTGGCTGTACGTTGACCCCGACCTGCGCGGCAAACGGGTCGGCCGCGACCTGTTGCAGCTGTCACTCGACGGCATGCAACGGCGTGGCATGCACAGCGTAGAGCTCGTTACGTATAATTTTGACGGGTACTACAAAAAACATGGCTTCTACCACCGCGGCACATCCAAGCTCCATGACTCGCAGCTGCATGTTATGCAGTACGATTTGCCCGGGTCCAACTTGCCAAGGAAAAGCACCATGGCGGTAAAGAAGCGCCGACACTGGCGTGTCAGCTGGCCGTACTGGGTGGCGCTGGCCACAGCGCTGACCGGCATCTTGATAGTTCACGCGCTGTACCCGCAAGTCGCAGTCTTCCAGGTACCGCCGCTCGCTCCCCAAGCCCCCACCGCCGGCAGTATCGTCGACGTCGTTAGCCGCCAACATTACACACCAGAGCAGGTTACGGCTCAGGCTAGGCAAAATTACGGTCCATCGTATCCGCAAAGCTCGCGTGGCGTCACCCGCATCGTTATAACCTACCGTACCCAAGATCCGTCCGGGCGGCTCATTACCGACTACGCTTCCGCCTACGTGCCCGATAATGTTACCAACGCCCCGGTCCTGGCCATGGCGCCCGGCACTACCGGGTTGAACGCCGCCTGTGCCGTCACCATCGAAAACCCGGCCGTCCACAATTGGGCCAATTACCAGTCACATATGATGGCCTACGCTGGCGTAGGGTACACCGGCGTCATCACCGACTACGACAACATGCGCGGGGCCGCTGCCGGCACCGTGCAGCCGTACATGGTCGGCGTCGCCGAGGGCCGTGCTGTCCTGGACAGCATCCGCGCTTTAAAGCGCCTGCCCGAAGCTATGTCCGTCAGCAATTTCAACGCCGTCTTCACCGCCGGCTACTCACAAGGCGGCCACAGCGCCTCCTGGGCCGATGCCATCCGCGCCCAGTATGCTCCCGATATCAAACTGGCCGGCGTCATTGGCTGGGGCCCGGTCTTAAACGTCGAGACCACCTGGCAGGGCATCACCAGCGGCTCCACGCTGGAGTGGTTCGGCCCGTATATCCTGGACGCTTACGAAAATTACTATCACCATACCTATCCGGTGCAAAACATTTTGCTGCCACCCTGGAATCAGGCCTTCAAGATTGACGCGCAAAACCACTGCATCGATTCCGACATTGCTTTCTGGGGCACCGATCCGGCCCGCATTTACACCGCCCAATTCCTGGCCGATTTAAAGACCGGCTACCTGCCGCCACAGCTGTACGGCGACCTGCAGCAAGACCTGGCCGCCAACCAGGCGCTAGACGTTACCGCCACGCCCAAGCTCATCAACCAGGGCGGCCGCGACAACGTGGTGCTGGCCGCTCAGCAATCGGCTGCCGTCCAGCCGTGGTGCGGCGCTGGCAACGGGTCCATGTATCTGCACATTTATCCCGACAACACCCATTACAACCTGATGGCCCAGAGCTTCAATGAAACCCTCGCCTGGATGCTGGCCGTTCGGCAGCACAAGCCGTTACCCAACACTTGCTCGCAGACGCTGCCCCAGTCCACTCCTTCGCCGTTGCCCTCGACCACACCCACCCCGGCCGACATTACTCCTGAGGCGTCACCATTATGAGGTTGTACCTGTCCTCGTTTCGCAACGGCAACCAACCGGGCGAGCTGATCAAACTACTCGGTTCAGGTCGGCGCACCGCCCTCATTCACAATGCCATGGATGCCGCGCCGGCCGCCGTCCGGGCCGACAGCCTAAAGCAAGAAATCGACAGGCTTAAAAGCCTGGGTCTAGATCCAGTCGAACTCGATTTGCGCGAGTTTTTCGATCAGCGCCCCGGTCTGGCGCAACGCCTCGAACAATTTGATTTGGTGTGGGCCCGCGGTGGCAACTCCTTTGTGTTGCGGCGCGCCTTCAAGCAAAGTGGCGCCGACCAGGCAATTGTCGAGCTGCTCAAGGGCGACCGCATCGTCTACGGTGGCTACAGCGCCGGCATTGATATGCTCACGCCGTCCCTCCACGGCATAGAGTTGGTCGACGACCCACATGACGTTCCCCAAGGATATCGCCAGGAAGTAATTTGGGATGGTCTCGGGTTGTTGCCCTACGCCATCGCGCCCCATTACAAGTCTGACCACCCCGAATCGGCAGCTGTTGATAAATCCGTCGAGTACCTTATCGACCACCATCTTCCTTTCATTGCGCTGCGCGACGGGGAGGTAATCGTGGTCGACGGCACGGTCCAGCGCATCTTGGGCTAAATTCACCCGTCATGGTAGTATCTAGCATATGGCCCGCCAGCGTATCTCCGAAGTCCGTGCCAAGCACCTCCTCAGCGAGGTGTTTGGGCGCCCCTATACCGGCATCGTGCTCGACGCCCAGGCCGACTGGCGCGAGCGACTGACGCAACTTGACCCCTCCAAGCGCTATGTAATCAAAGTCGACCAGGCTGCCAAGCGCCGTGCGGCCCAGGGGCTAGTTAAGCTCGACGTGCCAGCCGCCGAAGTAGAAACCGCCGCCGCAGCACTCATGGGCCGCGGCTTTCGCTACCTGCTGGTCGAAGAATTTCACCCCCACGACCGCTCCACCGAGCGCTATCTCGCCATGCGTCGGATGCGCAACGGCACCTCATTAATGTACGCGGCCCACGGCGGAACGGATATTGAGCAACGCGCCGACACCGTCCACACCGACACCCTAAAGCCCAGCTCGGCGGCCGCCGCGGCTGCGGCGCTCGGCCTGCCCGTCACGAGCATTGAGCAACTCCACGAGCTGTTCAATAACCATCACCTCGCTCTACTCGAAATCAACCCGCTGGTGGTTGAGGATGGCGCTGCGCAGGCGCTCGACGCCGCCGTTGAAGTCGACGACGCTGCGCTTAATTTGGTTGGCGGGGCCTGGGGTGCGGCCGATTTCCGCTCCAAAAGCGGCGCGACACCCGAAGAGGCGGCCGTGGAACAGCTCAGCGCGCGCAGCCCGGCCTCCTTCAACCTCCAGGTCTTAAACCCCGACGGCCAGATTTTCGTACTGCTGTCCGGCGGCGGCGCCAGCCTTGTTATGGTCGACGAAATCGCCCAGCAGGGCGCTGGACCGCTGCTCGGCAATTACGGCGAATACTCCGGCGACCCCACGGCCGACGAGGTTCAATTTTATACCCGCCAGGTGCTGTCGCTGCTCTTAAAATCGCGCAATAGGCCCAAGGTGCTGGTCGTCGCCGGCGGCGTCGCTAATTTCACTAATGTCGCCACTACCTTTAACGGCCTCATCCGCGCACTGGCAGAGGTCGCACCGCAATTGCGCGCCGAGCAGGTCGCCATCTTTGTGCGCCGCGGCGGCCCTCACGCTGCCGCCGGGCTGCGGGCCATGCGGCAGTTCCTCGCTCGCGAACAACTCCAGGGCGTAGTGGCCGGCCCAGAAATTTCGCTGGCTGATGTCATCAGCGCGGCCGTCACCAACCTTATTCCGGCGGCCAAACCATGAGCGTGCCACTGAATATCGATCAACTCCGCCACCGGCCGCCGCGGGTGCTCGCGCTCGGCAGCCATCGCGGCTCCATCCAGTCCATCCTCGATTTCGACACGCTGGTTGGCCATAAGCAGCCATCCATCGCCGCCATCATCGCCACCGGCCGCCGTTCCGAGCGCTATTTCTTCGGCGGGCGCGAAGTGCTCATTCCGGTCTATCCCGAGCCCCAGGACCTACCGGTCGAGGTCGTTCAAGACACTGGCCTCATACTCAATGTTTTATCCGGCCGCCGTGCCGTCTCCATGGCCATCGCTGCCATGGAAGCCCTGCCGCAAATCCAAGGCGGCATGGCCTTCGCCGAGCGCATGCCCGAGCGCCTGGCCCTCGACCTGCGCATTGCCGCCGACCTTCACCAAGTTTGGCTCATTGGCGCCGCCTCAATCGGCCTGCTCATCCCCGGCGCGCTCAAACTCGGTCCCATTGGTGGCACCGAATCGCGTCAATTGATCGAAAACCAACTCTTCGCCCCCGGCACAGTCGCTGTTTTGTCCGTTTCCGGCGGCATCACCAACGAGCTTATCCATCAGGTCATCGCTTCCGGCCACTTGGTGTCGTTCGCAGCCAGCATTGGCGGCGAACACTGGCCGCTGTCCAGCCCGGCCGAGCTCATGCTGGCCGCCGAAGCCGACCCCGCCACCCAGGCCATCGTGTACACGGGCGAACTCGGCGGCACCGATGAGCACGAAGTGGCGGCGCTGGTAAAATCCGGCCGCATCACCAAGCCCGTCATCGCCTACATCGCCGGACGAGCGGCCGACTTGTTCCCCGAGCCGCCCCAATTCGGCCACGCCGGCGCTATCGCCACGGTAGCCGGGGAGTCGGCCGAGGCCAAAACCGCCGTTTTGCGCGACGCCGGCGTCCAGGCGCCCGCCACCTTCCGCGAATTTCTGGCCGCCATCCACCAGCTCCCCGGCCGCGTCTCCGAACCGCCCGCCGCCCCCGCCAGTGCCGATCAGCTGCTGCACAGCCGCCGTCCCAGCCTGCTTGCCACCACGGTCTCCCGCGATCGCGCCGACGGCAGCGTCGAAATTGCCGGCCGCAATCTGCTCGAGCTTGCCTCCACCGAGTCGTTCGCCGTCATTATTCTCATGACCTGGCTCGGCCGCTCCAGCATCTCGCCTGAGCTCGAGGCCGTCGCCGACTTCATCCTGCGCCTGAGCATTGACCATGGCCCATACCAGTCCGCCGTCATCAACACCATGGTCGCCGCCCGCGCCGGCCAAAACCTCACCGCCTCACTGGCGTCGGGGCTGCTTACCATTGGCCCCCGCTTTGGCGGTGCCGTCAACGCTGCTGCCGCCACCTGGCTGGCGGGCGTACGAGCCGACCAACCGGCCAGTACTCTGGTTGAAAATTATGCCGCCCAGCGCCAATACATCGCCGGCATCGGCCATCGCAAGTACAATCTCCACCAACCCGACCCGCGCGTGGCCGAAATCCTGCGCCACACCGAGCCGCTCGAATCTCGCCCCTTCACCGACTTTGCTCTGGCCGTCGCCGACACCACTACGCGCAAGCGCGCCAACCTCATCCTAAACATCGACGGTGCCATCGCGGCCGTTCTGCTCGACCTGTTGCATGCTCGCGAGGGCCTGTCCATCGAACAGCTCCAGCGTCTCATCGAGGTCGAATTCTTCAATGCTTTCTTCATCCTGTCACGCTCCGTCGGCCTGATTGCCCATTACTTCGACCAGGTCCGCATCGACGAAGGCCTGCTGCGACTCGGCCCCGACGACGTTGCCTTCATCGAGCCCTAAGCCTACCAACGATAATTAACACCTAAAGCGAGCCATGCCAGATCAACAACCCCCCATCAACATCCGCGCCTACGCCGCTGGCGCCATCATTGGCGCTGTCTTGTTCACTATCTCACTACTCATCGCCCGCACCCACGAGCTGTCCGGGTTCCAATTGCAAATTTTCCGCGCCATCAACGACCTGCCCAACGGTGCCCGCACCCCGGCTCTGCTCGTCACCGAAGGCCTTGGCGCGGCCTACCCGATTATCGCTGCCATTGTCATTGCCGCCGTCTACCGGCGCTTCCGCCTCGCCTGGAGATCCACCGTTGTCGGCGGCGCTACCGTCGTCGTCATGGAAGCAGCCAAACTCGTCGCCAAAGAACCGCGGCCGTATGTACTGCTCCACAATAATCTGCACGTCCGCGCCAGCGAGCTCGGTCTCACCAGCTATCCGTCCGGCCACATGGCAGTCGCCACCGCTCTCGCGCTCGTCCTCTGGGCCATCTTGCCGAGAGCCTGGCGCTGGCTAACCCCCGCCTGGATCCTCATTATGGGCTTCTCGCGCCTTTATCTCGGGGTTCACACCCCCAACGACCTGGTCGGCGGTTTCGCCATCGGCCTGGTGGTCGTTTGCGCTGTCTGGCTCCTGCCCACAGCCCTTGCAAAACCCCTGCGTCTCGATCACTCCAAACCCCTGCTGGAACGCGGCTGGCGCGCCGTCGCCTAGATTGCAATCGGGGGCTGGCCGCGAGTTAGCATACGTCAAGACAATTAACACCTATATGGTAAAGCACTAAGCAGAAACCACTTACTGCGATACAGTTCAGCCAACAAGGTCATGTATTTTCTACAACGGATACGAGTTCAATTGTTACTCAAAATTCTTGGCTTTTATGACATACTATTGACATAGTTGTCAATAGTTGCTATATTTTAAATGTGCTTGTGGGCGAAAGCCGTTCATCAGCTAAGATATATCTAAGCCGAGAGCACAAGCACGCCTAAGAACGCCCTTTTGGGCGTTTTTTGGGTTTCGACCTGTGGTCATGCCACATGATGCTCACGAATTTGTGCTTCCCATTTCCAATTTTTTCCACGATCACTCGCATTTTTTTATCTGGCGCGATTTCGTGCACTAATTCGTACTGGAAGCCGGTACGATCCCTGCCCTTAATTTTCTTGATGATTGGCCGAACTTTCGACACCGAAGCGCAACCACCTATGACTGCGGCTGCATGGTCGAGACATTTTAATTTCAAATATTGTTCACTTGCTAATCGCGGCCTCGAACGATAGTAGGTACTGTTGGACTCGTTAATTAAATGGTCGAACCCCTGCGCGGTGAAATGTACATCGTTACCCAACGCCGGGCACGCAACCATACCGATGGACTGATAGAATGCTTTTCTTTCTGCCTTAAATCTTGGTGACACTTAGAAATTCTCGTAAAAAAATACGCGAGCGTCCCCCCAAGACTCACCTCACGTCTTATTATCATTATACCATATTGTACGGGCATGTTCAGCTATCCCTTGTACGGGGACATTCCTCAACACCAGTGCTCTAATCTTCGCTCGGCGTCGCCGCCCCGCGGATCCCGACTGCGCTAATTGCCCCGCCAATCACCAATAGCACCGCCATCACCCACACGCCGCGATCAAAGCCGCGCAAATCCATGGCGCCCCCCACAATCACGCCGATCGCCGCCGTCGCTACCAATCCGGCAATGCGCGCAATGGCATTGTTCACCGCCGACGCAATCCCGGCGTTCTGGGGCTTAATGCTGCCCAATACGGCCGACGTCAGCGGCGCCACCGTCATGCTTAAACCCAGTCCAAACAGCAGCACGCCCGGCAGCAATTGCGTCCAATACGCCACCTGCGAATCCACCCGCAGCATCGTCAAAAACCCAATCGCCGCCACCACCGGCCCGCCGGCCATAAACCACCGCGGCCCATGTTTGCCCGCCAGCGCCCCGAATCGGCCACTTAAGAAAAACATCACAATCGTCACCGGCAACATCGCCATGCCCGCCTCCAGTGCCGAGTAATGCCCGTATTGCTGCACAAACACCACCACCACAAACGTCGCTACCGATAGCGCCGCATAAATAAAGGTCGTGGCCGCGTTGCCGAAGCTAAAATTACGGATCCTAAACAAAGACAGCGGCAACATCGGCTCGCGCGTCCGGTCCTCATACGCCACAAACGACCACAGAAGCAGCACCCCAATCAATATCGGCAGCCACACCAGGGTGCCGCCCCAGCCGAACTTCGGTTGCTCAATCAGGCCAAACACCGTGCCCGCCAGCCCTAGCGCCGCCAGCCAGGCGCCCACAATGTCAATCCGCGCCTGTTTGCGGCCGTCATGCTCAAGTTCCAGCTTGCTCAAAAGCCACAACGTTACCGCAATCGGCAGCACATTGATCGCAAACACCCACCGCCAGCTCGCCACGTCCACCAAAAAACCGCCCACCAGCGGCCCAATAATAAACGCGATACCAGTCCAGGCCGTCCACCGCCCAATCGCTTTGCCCTGCGCCGCCCCGCTAAAGGTCGCGATGATGATTGCTAGGCTCGATGGTACCAGCAACGCTCCGGCCGCTCCCTGCACCGCCCGCGCCGCGATCAACACGCCGCCATTGGGAGCGGCTGCGCACAACAGCGACGCCACACCAAACCCCACCAGGCCCACCATCAGAATCCGCTTGCGCCCCACAATGTCACTCAAACTTCCGGCAATCAAAATCAGCGAGCCCAGCGTCAACAAATAGGCGTCCACCACCCATTCCTGAATCACCAAGCCGCCGCCCAGGCCGTGCGCGATCGCCGGCAGCGCCACGTTCACCACTGATCCGTCCAAAAACGCCACAAACGACGCCAGAATGCTAGTTATCAGGACGAGACGCTGTTTCTCATTCATAGCTGCAAGTCTACCAGTTATTTACGAAACGCCCATAGCTTGTACAGCGTAAAGTTCCACACCGCGCTGCCGAGTACGCCCATCGCGAAGGCCACATTTTTTACCACAAACTGATCGGTCAAAAAGTGCGGCGCCAAGCCTACAACCCCCAACGTCCGGGCCAAACCAAACCAAAATTCCCCAAAACCGCTCCCCGGCGTGGTCGTAAACACCCGCACCAGACCCGGCTGGATCAGGTACACCGAGACCAACGTGGCGGTCAAAAACTTCGCCCCCGATTCAGCCATGCCCGCCTTGCTTTTAAATGTCCATGTCCGGTTCCAGTAGAAGCTGTTGATCATCGCCACCGTCCCCGAGAAGAACTTGACGATGAAATCCCGCGACAGCGGCACATTAAAGACGTTCGTCACGACATTGAAGATCGTGAAGTCGATCAGCGTATTCGAAATACCAACCACGCCAAATTTGGCGCCCTGCTTCACCAGCGTGTGCGTACCCACTGCTTTCTTCGAATGCGCAAGTTTAGCTTTGCTTGCCATACGTTAAGCATAACCTTTTTAAGGCAAATATGCTACTGTTTAGAGGTGAAATTTCGCGCCCTGATCACCTTTGCACTGCTCGCGGCTCCGCTTTCCGCCCACGCCGCCGACCACGCCATCACCGGCGGGACCTACGGTGCGTCGTGCGGTTCCGGCGGCTACTTCACGCCGTCGTCGCTAACCGTTACCTCCGGCGATACCGTCACGATTTCGGTCCCGTCCAACGACCCCTACGCCAATGGCATCCAGGTCCACGGCTTTCCTGAGGGCTTATTCACCGTACTGCCCGGCGGCTCCCACACCACCACTGCCCTCACTGCCGATGTCAGCTATTATGGCACTTGGCCCAACACCGGCTGCATGAAAGGCTCCGGCACCATCACCGTCCCGGCTGCGCCTACGCCAACCCCGCCGCCGACCGCCACGCCGACCCCCAAACCTACCGGCAGCGCGGCCAGCAAAACTCCCACGCCATCACCGTCTGCGGCCCCCTCGGTGCTGGCCAGCCCCACTGTTACGCCAGTCACCAATGCAGCTGCCGCCACTCCGTCCCCCACGCCAACTTCTACCCCGAGCGCGACGCCGTCACCCGCACCCCAACCAATGAGCGCAGTCCTGGCCGCCAGCGTCGGCGGGGGAGTGTTGATTGTGCTCATCGTAGCCGCCCTCTTGGTTTGGAGATTCGTCGTCAAACGCCGCCTCGAACCACCCAATCCGAACTCGGCACCCCCGCAACCACCCACCTCGCCGCCTACCTCGTAGAACATATGGAAGAAGGCGCAACGTGCTCGAGGATTTGCTCGCCGCAGCATAAGCGAGATAAAATATGAGGTATGAAACCGGCCGCCCAAGTTAAACGCCTTACCGTGCGCCTCGAGCGCGACGAAATCCTCCATGGCGTCTCGCTGGAAGTCCCGGCCGGCCAAGTCGTCGGCCTGCTCGGGCCATCCGGTTCCGGCAAAACCACCCTCATGCGCACCATTGTCGGCGTACAACAATCAACCTCCGGCACCGTCAAGGTCCTCGGCGCTGTGGCCGGCGCCAAATCCTTGCGGTCTGCCGTTGGTTACGTCACGCAATCGCCCGCCGTTTACCCCGACCTCACCGTGCTCGAAAATTTGCGCTTCTTCGCTGCCATTGTGGGCGCCGGCAAAGATCGCGTCCTCGAAGTCGTAAACGACGTCCACTTGAGCTCGCGCGCGCATCACCTCACCGCCCGCCTGAGTGGGGGAGAGCGCGCCCGCGTGTCGCTGGCCGTCGCCCTGCTCGGCAGCCCCAAGCTCCTCGTCTTGGACGAGCCCACCGTTGGCCTCGACCCGGTCCTGCGCGCCGAGTTGTGGCAGCAATTCCACGAGCTGGCCGCCGCCGGCATCACGCTGCTCGTCTCCAGCCACGTCATGGACGAAGCCCACCGTTGCGATCGCCTGGTGCTGCTGCGCGACGGCCGCGTCCTCGCCTCCGATACGCCGGCCGCGCTTATGCAATCCACCCGCACCCAAGACATTGAATCCGCCTTCTTACAACTCGTGGGGGCCACATAAATGAGCCCCCGCCGCACTATTGCCATCGCCGGCCGCGTCCTGCGCCAGCTCCACCACGACCCGCGCACCATCGGCCTGGTGTTATTCGTACCCAGCCTGCTGATGATCCTGTTGCGCTTCGTTTTCAATACCACCGGCGGCACCTTTCAATACGTCGCGCCCGTCCTGCTATCCCTGTTCCCGCTGGTGCTGATGTTCCTCATTACGGCCATCGCCACCCTGCGCGAACGCACGGCCGGCACTCTCGAGCGCCTGCTTACCATGCCCATGGCCAAGCTCGATTACTTGCTCGGCTACGCTCTGGCTTTCGGCACGCTGGCCATCCTCCAGGGCCTACTGGCCGCCAGCGTTACGCTCGGTTGGCTCGGTGTTACCGTCCAGGGCGGCGCCGGCCGCCTGTTGCTAGTGGCGGCGCTGGCCGGGATCCTGGGCATGTCGATGGGCTTGTTCGTCAGCGCCTTTGCCCGCACCGAATTCCAAGCCGTTCAATTTATGCCCGCCTTCATTTTTCCGCAATTACTCATCGGCGGCTTTCTCGTTCCGCGCGACCAAATGGCCCGGCTGCTGCAATGGCTGGCCGACGTCATGCCGCTCACTTACACGCTCGACGCCATGAAGCAGGTCTCGCAGTATACCGGCTGGACCCACGACCTCATCAAAGACCTCGGCATCATGGCCGGCTTCACCCTCGGCGCGCTCATTCTTGGCGCTGCCACGCTGCGTCGCTCCCGCCCTGGCCGCTGATCCCCCGTTGTTTTTCATAACTTTCATAACCAAGGAACTCTCGCATGCATCTCCACGGCCTAAACGTCTTCGCAGTCCTCGTCTCCTGGCTCATCAACATGGGCATCGGTGCCTATTGGTACTCACCCGCCGGCTTCGGCAAATTGTGGTCCAAATTAAGCGGCGTCGACATGATGAAAATGCCCAAAGACGAAGCCAACCAGGCCATCATAGTGGTGGCCGTGGGCGCCCTCGTCCAAACGCTGGCCCTCGCCACAATTTTGCATGCACTCCACCCCGCCAGCCTTATGAGCGGGCTCACGGCCGGCCTTGTGCTGTGGGCCGGTTTTACGGCCGCGACCACTCTCGGCACCACGCTCTATTCGCGCCGCAGCTTCAAATACTGGTGGTTAAACGCCAGCTTCTTCTTGCTCGTGATGGCCATAAATTCGTTACTACTGACTGCCTGGAAATAAAAATAAGGCCCTGCTAAGCCTTAAGTAAGCGTCTGCACAGACAAACAATAGCTGCTCTTTTGGCAAGCTCGTCCAAGCCAACCTAAAGCCAAATCAGTGCAAAAGGCTTATGATTAATACACAATGAAATCATCCAAGACTATGGGTCGCCGTCGCAAATCTCGCTCTAAGGCGCGCCAAGGAAGAATCTGGTTAACTCCAGCGCGGGTTCAATGGCCAATGCTCGTCCTGTTTATCGCAGTATCCGTAGGAGTCGGCCTGCATTACCTCGCGAGTCGAGCCGCCAGTAACACGGTGGTGGAGATTCAGAGCCAGGTGGCGTATTCGTCGCCCATGTGCATTGACGATCACTATAATGGCACGACGGATGGCAATAAGATCTGGAACTACACCTGCAATGGCAGCGGTTCCCAGCAATGGACTCTGACGAGTGGCTCTCAATCCGGCTCTGGAGGTCAGATCCAGATATTTGGCAAATGTTTGACAGCCGTGACGAAGAACATCCAGGGCCAAACAATTACGGGCCCGATCGGTGACGCCATTGAGCTTTATACTTGTGGCACCGGTGGGCAGCAAACCTGGACTGTTGAGGGCAGTACGTTTATTTACGGCGCCCGCCAAACTGCCACGAAACTTTATTGTATTGAAATACCAGGCGCGGCCGCCTCATCAACTCAACTCGATGTGGCTGCTTGCAACGGTAGTACGCAGGAGCAGTGGTCGTTTACAACGGTGTCGACGCCAACTCCAACTCCCGCGACGCCGCCGCCGACATCCGCACCAACCCCGCCACCGTCTACGCCCACGCCCGCACCAACGGTCGCCAATACCCCCACCCCGCCGGCTGGTCACACCCCCACCCCCACGCCTACCCCCGCCCCCACGCCAAGCCAAAGTGGCGGTACGGGTGGCAGCGGCGGCAGTTCTGGCAGCGGCGGCTCCGGGTCCAGCTCCGGTGGCACAACCAGCAGCGGCGGCTCCGGCTCTGGGTCGGGTTCTGGCGGTAGTGGTATCGGCGCAATCCTGGGCGGCGGCAATTCAGGTACTTCCGGCAGCGGTAGCAGCGCCAATGGCGGTCAGAATGTGGCAAGCCTGCCGGTCGTGCCCACCACCCCGGGCGTTTTCTCAGCCATAGCCCCTGGGGGCAACGCGCTCGTCACGCTGTCATGGTCGGCCTCCAGCGCGGCAAGTGGCATTACGTCGTATCAATTATCGCGCTCCATCGACAACACCACCTGGCAAGTGTTAAACGCCAATCTCACCGCACTATCGTATAGCGATACATCGGTCGATTTTGGCGTGCACTATTACTACAAATTAACCGCCACGGCCGGAAACGGTGACATATCGGCGCCAGCCACGGCCGATGCCGTCACCGGAAACTTCACCTCCACCGCCACGCCCTCCAGTGGTTCTACCACCTACACCAGCGACGATGGATTAGGCAAAGTGGTGCTGCCCGGCGGAGCCGTAGCCGGTACGGTAGACTGCAGCGTTGCCACCGGCGCCGGCACCAGTTTCAACCCGTCGCCAAAGCGAGTCGTAGTAGGACCGTATCAATTAGTGTGCAAAGACGCCGACAACAACATAGTCACCACGTTCTTACAACCTTTGGCTTGGACCTTAAACCTCAAAGATCACTTGAAAGGCCTCACCAAGCCAGGCATCTACACCCTAAGCTTAAGTCAAGCCCTCAAGGCCGCCACTACCGCCGCCATTGATCCTAAGACCCACGTAGCCACCTTCTCCACCAGTTCGGACGATGGCGTGGTAGCACTGGCCTCACCGACACCCGGGTTCCCGTGGAGTTTAATCGTAACCATAATCGCGGTAGTGGGTATAGGCGGCGGCATCGCCATTATGATCGGGCGAACCCAGCAAAAAGCCTCCTATGGAAGTTACCTGCGCCGCAAATATTACGATCTCTAAAAGCGGGTACGAAAAGAGCCTCAACTGAGCCTCTCTTGACTAACAACTGGTAGCTTCCCTGCCTTCGTGTTGGGACAAAGTTGTCGCCGAGATCATCAGATGGTGGCGTCTCAAGCTATAATTTAGGCATTAACGAGAATCGTCATGAAGCAAGAGATTTCGACTGCTAATACTAAGTCTGCGCATCTACTCTCCCAGGGTATCGTTAGTAATGGTCTCATCTTTGTGTCAGGCCAAGTACATTGTGATGCCGACCTGAAGCTGGTAGGGGACACAACGGCCGAGAAAATTGATCAGATTATGAAGAATATTTCATCCGTGTTGGAAGCAGGTGGCGCCACTTTGAACGACATCATAAAAGTTGTTATTTACGTGACTGATATGTCGTTGATGCCAGACCTAAACGAAGCTTACCCCACCTACTTTAAAAAGCCGTATCCCGTCCGGGAAGCCGTTTGCGTACAGGCTCTTCCGCTCGGAGCGTCAATTGAAATCAGCGTAATCGCGACAAAGCCCGAGTAGCATCTGTTTGGTATTTGTTCGCATAATCAGATATAATAGGGAGTGGAGCCGGAGCGTGGATGGGTCAACTTCTACCACGAGTGAAGCTCGGAGTTCCGGCTTCTGGCCATTGGGGTGGTAGGCGACCAATGGAAAGCAAACAAAAAGCCCCCGAAAGGGGGCTTTTGCTTCTACCACGAAGCTCGGATAACTCTATTTTAGAATCAGAGCTGTTTTCAGACAAGCATAAGTGCATTGGTAGCCCCACGGGGAGTCGAACCCCGGTTGCCAGGATGAAAACCTGGTGTCCTAACCGCTAGACGATGGGGCCATGCGGCGTGTAAAACTAGCAAATTCTAGCACTTTGCAGCCGTTTGCTCAAGCTGCAACGCTCTCAACAGATTGACAAAGCAACATGTTATGTCATAATTCACAATTAGAGACCCCGGCGATGCCTAACGATCCCGGCTACTCGCACCTACCGTCGAAACATCCTCTCCAGAACGGAGCACCGATGCCCCGCAACACCTGGAACTGGCTCCATTTCGCCGCCGACAGCTTTATCGTGGCAGCCATTGCCGTGCTGCTGGCTGGTGGCTACATGCTCAGCCAGCAGCTGCGCGACCAGTGCTCCTTGCCCACCATCGCGCTGTACATGGTCAGCGTGCTTATCGCGATCATCTTGGTGCTGTCCTCGCGCCTCTACCTGAAGTACAAGTGGCCTGAGTGGGGCATCGGTATGCCTCTACTCGGCCTCTTGAACCCGTCGGGGCGCCTAGCCCGCAGACTGCGCTTCTGGTTGGCTAAGAGGCCAATGGCATCGCTCAGGGAAGGGCAGCGGGCAGCCCTTATGGGCTCGATCCTCAGCATGTGCGCATTGGTTATCCCCATATGCGCACAGTTCGCACTCTGCAGCCAGGACGACACCAATGCCACCTTCCCCGGTAGCTCGATAGCCAACTACGAACTCTGGGGCGGACGCGCCAGCGACGCCTTCTCGACCGGCGTTGTCCTCATGGGGGCGGCCGCTTTCTGTGGCATTGCAGGTTTGCTGGTGTGTCGAAGCATATGGGTCTGTCTACGCGTCACCCACAATGCGCCGGGGTATCCCGCCAATCAGTATCCACCGGGGGCCACCCCGCCATCGTGGCCGCGCAGCATTCCGGTATCCACCGCCTCCGCTGCCCAACCCTGGCACATTAGCGCCGCGCAAGCCCAACTCACCACATCAGGGCCTATGCCCGTCAAGGCCCAACCTGGCCCCCGGCACCGCCGCCATCGCGCTTCGAGCCCGCTTATTGGGGTTAGGCGCCCACGATGAAAGAGAGGAGGAGAAAGACTCAGTTTCGACGGTCGTTACCCGCCAGGGCGCCCAGCGCGTCCAGGCGGGTAATTCCGTTTTTAGCGCTTATTCTTCGTCACTCCATACATAGTAGGATCTCACAAAGATGGCTATCAGAAGCCACAGATTTGGCAAATCGCACTTGCTCGCGTCATCTGCCAAACGTTACCATGGAGTCAATTAAGAGGTGAGGTGTTTTTTATGAACGCGCGTTCATTAGCAATAACACGCGCCGTTGCTGTCATTGGCGGCACCGGTGCGTTAATAGCGGCGGCAACGTTCGCCGCTGCTACGTCCAACCCGGTAACCATTTCCGGGATCAATCTGGCCGCGACCGATGTTAATGTGTTGCAGATCTTTGACTTTGGTGGCGCTGGCTTCACAGGCGACACGTCCAACCCGGGCAACACGGGGCCCATCGATCTGACCCTTGCCCCTGGAACCGAAAGTAACAAAATCCCATTTTACTTAAAAAATCTGGATGGCACCGACGCTCTGGCCATCTCTGCGTCAGCATCGAACCCGGGTACCGGTGGCCTTGACCCTACCCAGATTCAAGTCAAGTTCTATGATGACAATTCAACCTTGCTCGCCACGACTACGCTCTCGGCTCTTGAGTCAGGCAGTGTACCATTTACGTCACCTGCTGGCGACTTGCAAGCTGGTGCTCAGGGCAACAGTGGGGCTCCAGGTACCAATGGCAACTACAATGTAACGTTCGAGTTGCTCAACCCGGTCTCGAGCTTCGTCAACCTGAATGGTGTCCAGCTCGAATTCACGGGTACGCAGATTACTCCGTAGGCTAACATCAACCTAAAGTTCGAACCGCCCCATTAAAAGGATCTCCGGCATGAAAGTGCTTTGGCGCATCACCAAAATCGTATTGGTCGCAGTCTACGCGTTGTGTGGGCTGGCGCTGGTGCTATTTTTGGTGCCCGCGACCGGCTGGCAGGCCAAAGACGTCGCCACCGGGAGCATGCGCCCCGCCATCATGCCGGGATCCCTCGTAATTATCCACAAAGTTCCGTTATCAAGCCTCACAGTCGGCGACGTTGTGACATATACCAAAACCGTCACGCCGCCGGTCACGATTACGCACCGCATCGTCGGCATCAAAAATGTCCGCGGAGCGCGTTACTTTACGGTGAAGGGTGATGCCAACCCGGCGCCCGACCCCGTGGTGCCCGGCGGCCTCATCGTCGGCAAGGTCATGTGGCACGTGCCGGCGGTGGGCAAGCTTACTGCCGCCGCCCGCACCATGATCGGCGTGCTGCTGATCGTGGTGCTGCCGGGGCTCGTAATTATTGCCGACGAAATTATCCGTCTGCGCAAGGCATTGGCCAAGACGGCGCCGGGTAAAGCCGCCGAGCCGCCCCGGCCTGCCGCACCCAAAGCCCACACCCAGCGCATCGAGAAGCCGGCCGCCAAGCCTGCGTCCGCCCCAGCCCAAACCCAGCGCCGCCGCCCGCCGCTCGACGCCGTCAAGCCCCGCCAGCTCGGCGCGCTCATTGTGCTTGCCGGCGCCGGCGCGCTGGCCGCCCACGCCACCTACTCAGCCGCCACCGCCAATGCCGTCAGCATCAGCAAAATCAACCTCAGCGCCCAGCCCACCACGTCGCCCAGCCAATTCCCATGCCCGCCCGGCTTTGTACTCATCTCCGAAACCGGCGCCGGTTCGGTCAATATCTTCACCTGCCGCTCCACCTATCTCGTCCACAACATCACCATCAATATCACGCTCGCCAAGAACATCAATGTCCAAACCGCCCAGTCCGGCAACGTCTCCGGTGGCGGCACGAGCGGCAACTCCTCCAACTCCAACACCACCACCAATACCGTCAACAACACCACCACCCCGTCGCCCACACCCAGCGCTGCGCCCAGCCCCTCGCCGGCACACTGATTTTTTAGCATCCCCTGACTGCCCGGCCGCTTCTTGGGGATAGTACCATGTGACCTGATTTGGGAGGGCAATTGAAACAGCTCGTAAAAGATGCCACCTCGAACCCTGATCGGAGAATAATTGCTTGCCGGGTGGGGGCAGCGGCTTATATCCGCCGCCCCCACCTGTAAGTGATGCCGCAGAGGCCGGTTAGGCCGCGCGGGCAGTCGTGCCTGCCCCCTGGCGTGGCCGCTTTCGGGGCTTGCGCGCCTGCGGTGGTCGGTACAGGTCGCGCTCTGCGACAGACTGGCCGGGCCGCAGGCCCAGTGCCTGCTCGAATCTGCTAACGAGCGCCTCAAGCTGGCCAGTCTGCCACTTCCACAACTTGTGGATCGGGTCGGGGATGGAATCGTGGACCAGAGTCAGCTGCCTCCCGAGGTCGCGGTGGTGGTAGTTGCGGTGACCCATCAGCTCGCGAACCCGTCGTATCAGCTCGGCGCGCCTGGCATGGATCGCTGCTCTCTCCTCTGCACTCAGAACGACTGGCACGGGCCTAGCCGCCACCAGTTCATCGGCCGGCAGATTTGCCGGGCCCTGCGTCTGTGAAAGCTTAGCGAGTCCCGGCCGCCGCGCCTGGCCGGAACCGGCGTGTCTGGCCCGGGCGACCACCCGCCCGAGTTTCCGGGGGACCGCCTCCACAGTCGTGGTTGCTGCCTCGGCCGGTGAGTCGCCATCGACTGCTGCAGCCGCCGCCGCGCGCTTACTCGCTCTCAGCCCCTTGGGCATGCCAACTCCTCCTTGTTGCGTTGAACGGTCGTACGAGATTTCAAAACCTCAAACGCTTTGAGGGTTGGCCTATATTGGCACACATCGCTTCCACTGTCAATCTGTTACGACATCGTCAAAATGTTTGGAACTTTGACAAAAGGCGAGAGCGTATCATACGTGTGGCGATGGCGCGACACCCGCCACGTCTGGGCTATCTAATTGGGCTTGGCAGAACAAAAAGCACATAAACACCTAAACGCCCCGAGGGGCGCTAGGCCTATCAGGGCGAGGTTTTACTGCGGATTGGCCGCAGCTTGATTACGAACGGGGAACGACGGGGTAAACCTGCAGCGGCTACAAGCCGCGTAGACAGAAAACGCGGCCCAGGCATGCATCGCATGCAGCCACAGTGCGTCCATTGGTACGCCCCCCAGGCGCCTATCGGCGGCGGTGCCATACAGCAGGTAAACCTGCTTCAGGTAATCGTTGCCGCTTACACCAAGTATCGGGGCAACCAAGTTGAGCCCGACGGCGTAATACGCCAGCGTGATGATCGCCATCGCCAGCAGCGTGAACGCGGTCGCGCTGAGCATTTCGGTGCGGATGCATACTGCCACGAAGCCGACCGTAAACAGCACCATTATGCCAACCACGGATGGCACGAGATCGACGCCCGGCAACGACTGCGTGTACAACCGGTCAACAACCTTCATCGCGATGATGCAGGCTGCCGCCACGGTGACGCCGATGCCTGTCGCCCGCCAGGCCGACGTGCCAACGAGTAGCTGGTCGACAGTCTGGTGGCATAGCACCGGGTAGATGCACACGCATAGAGCTGTGATGCCGAAGCCGTACACCAAGTCCTCCGGGGCCGCGACCGGCAACAGCGTCAGCGGGTGCCAGGAGCTAGCCAGCCACTGCCCGGACACTGCCTGGATTGCAGCCCCCACTAGCCCGGCTTGCCAGATCGGCGTCCTGAGGTCGGGGCGGCAGCGCCAGACTATGAGTACCGGCACAACGGTGCCCAGTCCAAGAAGCAGATAAAAGGCGTGCATCGTAGTCCTCACCACCTATATTCGTAGGTACAACTCAATCCCCTTGGCCCGTTTGCAAAGGGGATGTCAAGCCAACCGTACAACAAAAGACTCGGTAAATAAATAGCTAAGATGCACCTAACTTATCCGGCGATGTCTTAAAGCGCTTCCACAGTTTGTGGGCACTCTCTATAATCTGGCACCTTGCCGCCGCCGCTCAGGAGAGTAGAATACAAATAGCAAGCCACTAAGGAGGGTTCTTATGGCGAAACTCTGGCAATTGGTACTCAATAATAAGATCAACGTCGCGGTCGTGGCTTTCCTGGTGGTTTCCGCCGGGGCGCTGGCCTGGAGCCTCCAAACTCCGGCTGCCCGCCACAATGATACCGTTACCGTCTCAACCACCGACGAGCCGTCCACCAGCCCCGACCCCACCGCCACGGCGGTTCCCACGCCCAGCCCCACGGCCTCACCCAATAAAAATTGCGACGTCCACATCTCAAATACCGATCCCAGCTCGCACACTTCGGTAACCTGCACTCAAGACGGCACCGACTCTACCTCCAGCACTTCCAGCACACACAGCTCCAACGTTACCGTCACCAATTCGTCCACCCAAACCGCTAGCGGTGGCAATGTCTCGAATTCCAACAACTCCAACACCACCGTTATCGTCAATAATTAAGAGCCATTGGTCACCGTTGCGCCGGCGGAGTATATTAAGCTTATGCTTGCCGCCTCATTTAAACGTACCAAGATCGTCGCCACCATTGGACCGGCCTCTTCTTCCCCGCAAATCCTCGAACAGCTTATGCTCGCCGGCGTCAACATGTTCCGCCTCAATTTCGCCCACGGCACCCAGGCCGAGCACGGCGAAGTTGCCAAAATCATCCGCAAGTTATCCGAAAGGCACCACAAGCCGGCCGCCATTCTTACCGACTTCCAGGGCCCCAAGATCCGCGTTGGTGCGCTGCCCTCGGACGGCCTGCCATTCATCCGTGACACCATCGTGCGCTTCGGGTTTGCCACCGACTACGAGGCTTCCGGCATCATCCCCATCCAGCACGACGTCTCACGATACATTAAGAAAGGCGAGCGCGTCTTTTTGCGCGATGGCATGGTTCAAATCGAGGTCGAAAAAGTTGAGCGCCGCATTATTACCGGCAAAGTTTTGAGTCCCGGGCTGGTCTATTCCAACCAGGGCATGAACCTGCCCGATACCGACCTCGGCGGCGACATCCTGACCGAAAAAGACATTTCCGATATCGAATTCGGCGCCAACCTCAACGCTGACTACATTGGCTACTCGTTCGTCCAGACCGCCCAGGATGTCCACAACCTGCGCAACCGTTTAAAGAAACTCGGCTCCGATGCCAAAATCATCGTCAAGATCGAAACAGCCGCCGCCATCGAACACCTTGAGGACATCGTGGCCGCCACCGACGCCATCATGATCGCCCGCGGCGACCTAGCCGTTGAAACCAAGCCCGAAGCCGTCCCGGCCGCACAACGCCGCATGGTTGAGCTCGGCAAGCGTTACCGCAAGCCTGTTATTGTGGCTACCCAGATGCTCGAATCGATGATGCAGTCGGCCACTCCCACCCGCGCCGAGGTGTCCGACGTCGCCACCGCCGTGCTCGAGGGCGCCGACGCCGTTATGTTGTCCGGTGAAACCGCCATGGGCCTGTTCCCAGTTGAAACCGTCAAAATGATGAAGCGCATCATTCTCTACACCGAGCGCGAAGAGTTACCCCACCTGCCCACCCCCCCGGCCGATTTTGGCTCCCACGAGCGTGGCAACGCCATCTCGGCGGCTGCCGTAGTGCTGGCTCGCCAGTTGCCCGCCAAGGTTATCATCGCCGAAACCAGCTCCGGCCAAACGGCCCGCAACATCGCTGCCCTGCGCCCCGATGTGCCCATTATTATGGTCACCGACCACGAGCGCGTGTATCAGCAGCTGGCCATTGTGTGGGGCGGCAAATCCTATCTCGTGAAAACCATGGATGGCGCTGCCGAGCATGTCATTCAGCAGCTCAAATCCGCCGGCAACATTGCCAAAGGCGACGCGCTCGTGGTAGCGTCCGGTCACCAGCCCGGTTTGGTCGGCGGTACCGACCGCGTCCAGATCAAAATTGTCGAGTAATCTCAGTCGCTTCTCAGCCCTGAACGCTTTACAAAACACAACCATAACCGTATAATCTAGCCGTCAACATTCTCTGACGAGGTAGCTTGCCAAGGTCGATCCCTATTGTTTCTCACGTTCGTGGCGTTGTCGCGTTGTGTTTACCGCCTTGGCTACTCTCTATATCCGTAAGCGTTAGCACGTTCCACCCAAAATCAGTGGATATATTGACGAAATATTGGGCCAAATTAACAATGGGATCGTTTTGCCCGACCGCTACAATCCATCACCATGAGCAAGTTAATTCTCGTATCCAATCGCCTGCCGATTGAGGTGTCCGGAGCTGCCGATAAGCCGGTAATCAAACCGGGAAGTGGAGGGCTCGCCTCCGCCGTCGGCCGTCTGTCCAAGAAAAAGCAAGCCAGCTGGGTCGGCTATCTCGGCAATGCCCATTCGCAGGCCGTCATTGCCGCCGCCCACGCCAATCATTACTACCCGGTAGACATCCCACCGGCGGTGTATAAGAGCTATTACAACCACTTCTCCAACCGCGTGTTGTGGCCGATTCTGCATGGCCTCGAACCGTACGGCGACCCCAGTATCGGTTGGGAGGATTATGCGGCCGCCAACCGGGCTTTCGCCGATGAAGTCGTCCGCATCGCCGAACCCGACGACATCATCTGGGTCCACGACTATCACCTGTTCATGCTGCCCAAGCTCCTGCGCCAACGTGGTCTTAATAACAAAATCGGCTTTTTCCTGCATACTCCGTTTCCGGCCGGCACCTTCTTCACCGACAACCTGTTTGGTCGCAAACTGCTCAGGAGCCTGACCATGGCCGACACCATTGGCGTACAAACCACCCGCTATCTCGACCGTTTAAACATTGCTTTTCGCAATCTCGGCGCCAAGGTCAACTACGCCACGCGCAGCATCTCGCTGCTCGGCCGTAGCGTCATTACCAGTGCTTTCCCCATCGGCATCGATTATCGTTATTTCAATCGCCGCCCCGAGCCCGCCCCCGGATTCAAAGAGCGCCTGCAACCGCGCTCCGGTGCCCGCCTCATGTTGGCGTTGTCGCGCCTCGATTACACCAAGGGTATCCCGCAGCTGTTGGACGCCATTGGCCAACTGGCGGCTGACCCTGCTACAGCCGGCCGGTTCACGCTGTTGCTGGTGGTAATCCCGTCGCGCGAAACCCAGCCCGAGTACCAAAACCTCAAGCGCAAAATCGAGCGCCGCGTTACGGCTCTCAACGCCAAATACGCGCAGCCTGGCTGGCGGCCGGTCGAGTACCTCTACGGCAGCTTAAACCGCGACCAGTTGCTCGCTACCTACCGCCAGGCCGACATTATGCTAAATACCCCCATCGCCGACGGCATGAATCTGGTTGCCAAAGAGTACCTGGCCGCCAACACCCGCGGCATCCTCATTTTGTCCCGCGAAGCCGGCGCTGCCGACCAGCTGTCCGAGGCTTTGCTGGTTGACCCCAACGATCCCGCCGATATCGCCCGCGTCGCACGCCGCGCGCTCGACATGGGTCCGGCCTCGGCTGCTGGTCGCCGCCTGCGCCGCATCGTCCGTCAGCAAAACGTCTATACCTGGGCCGACGATTTTCTCACCACGCTGGCTCCCGACCCCGAGCCGGTTACGGCCTCCGCCAGTACCGATTCTCGATAGCCATTAGTGGTACACTTTAGGCTATGAATAAGAAAACCATCCACGACATCGATCTCGAAGGCAAAACCGTTCTGGCGCGCCTCGATTGGAACGTACCGATCGACGACGGCCGCATCGAAGACACCACTCGCATCGAAGCCACCCGCCCCACGCTCGAATATCTGCTGAGCAAACGTTGCCGCATCATCGTCACCAGTCACCTCGGCCGCCCCGACGGCAAGCCCAAGCCCGAATTCTCGCTCAAACCCGTCGCCGCCAAAGCCGCTCAAGTGCTCGGGTTACCCGTCGCCTTCGTGCCCGACTGCATCGGCCCCGAGGTCACCGCAGCCGTTAAGGCCCTCCAACCGGGCGGGGTGGTGTGTCTCGAAAACGTCCGCTTCCACCCCGAAGAAGAGCAAAACGACCCGGCATTCGCCAAGCAACTGGCCGACGATTCCGGTGCCGACATATTCGTCTACGACGCCTTCGCCTCCTATCGCCCTCACGCTTCCACCGAGGGCGTGGCCCACATTCTGCCGGCCGTCGCCGGGCTATTGGTCGAGCAGGAGGTTGATTACATCACCGGCGCCGTCGAACACCCGTCGCGCCCGTTGGTTGGCATTATCGGCGGTGCCAAAGTCTCCACCAAGCTCGAAATTCTCGAAAACCTCATCCGCAAAGTCGACGCCATGCTGCTCACCGGCCCCATCGCCAACACCTTCGCGCTGGCCTGGGATCGCCCCATTGGCCGAAGTCAGGCAGAGCCCGACCAGGTTCCCGAAGTTAAAAAACTGCTCGATATTGCCAAGCAGGAAAACACCCAGCTGTTTATCCCCGAGCAGGTTGTCGTCTCCAAGAGCCTCGAGAAACCGCTGCACGTCCGCACCATTAAACTAGACGACGTTGCCAGCGATGAATACATCGTTGATGCCTCTCCGGCTTATGCGGGCGTACTCAAAGATTGCGTCGACAGCTTCCTCGATTTCGATGGCAAATCCACCATCATCTGGAATGGACCGCTCGGCGTTACCGAAATTCCGGAATTTCGCGCAGGATCCGAGGCCATCGCCAAAGCCATCGGCGCAATCAACTGCGTGTCGATCGTTGGCGGCGGCGACACCGCGGCTTTCGTTGACGAAGAAAAATTGCGCGACCACTTCACCTGGGTCTCCACCGGCGGCGGCGCCAGCCTCGAGCTCATGAGCGGCAAAGGCCTGCCCTGCGTCGACGCGCTCGAAAATAAGTAATTAACCCTGCAGCGAAACCGGCGCCGGCTCAACTTTCGTCCCGCCCGCACTCGAGGACGTAGGCGCACCTGCCGGTGAAGCCGCCACTGCCCCAAGCCGCTGCCTCACCACTGTGAGCGCGCATGCCGACGCCGCAATCGTAAACCACATCCCCACCCGAAACGCCGCCTGGTAGCCATCCACCGCGGCCTGCGGCAATGCTGCCGGCGATCCCGCCGCGCTCGCCAGTGTGCTGGCCGCCGCCGATGCCGCCACGCCGCTCAAAATCGCCAACCCCAGCGCCCCGCCAACCTGCTGCGACGTGTTCAAAATCCCCGATGCCAAGCCGGAAAGCTGGCTCGGCACGCCGCTGGTGGCCGCGATCGTTACGGACACAAACGACATTCCGGCCCCAATCGCCACCAGCGACAACCCCGGCAGCACATTGTGCACATACGATCCACCCACCGGAATCTTCTGTAGCAAATACAGCCCCGCGCTCATAATCAGCGGCGCCATCACCATCATCGGCTTGTAACCAATCCGGCCCACCTGCCGGCTGACAAACGTTGCCACCACGCCAATAATTATGGTCACCGGCAAATACGCCAGTCCCGATCGCGACGGCGAGAAGCCTAAGGTGTTCTGCATGTACAACGACAGAAAAAAGAACATGCTAAACATCCCCGCAATAATCGGCGCTTGCGTCAGATTAGCTCCGCTTAAATTCCGAATCCGAAAAATCGCCAGCGGCACCAGCGGGTGCTTCGTGCGCGCCTCGTTCCCCACAAACCCAATCAACAGCACCGCCGCCGACACCAGGTAGGTCAACGTAGCATGCGATCGCCAGCCGTACAGCGGGGCTTTCGTAATACCATACACCAGCTCAATCAGCCCCGTTGTCACCAATGCTGCGCCGACCAAGTCCAGGTCGTTGTGCTCCGATTCCGAGGCATGCGCTGGCAAGATCCGCCACGCGGCCCACACCACCCCCAGGCTCACCGGTACGTTCACAAAAAAGTTCCAACGCCAGTTTACGTATTGGGTCAAAATGCCGCCCACCATCACGCCGGCCGCCGCACCGCCCGCCGCCACCGCACTCCACACGCCCAGCGCCCGGTTGCGCTCGTTACCCTCCGTAAACGTCACCAGCAAAATCGACAGCGCCGCCGGCGACATAAAAGCCGCCGCCAACCCCTGCACGCCCCGCGCCACAATCATCACCGTGCTCGAATCGCTTAAGCCCGTCACCAGTGATGCTGCCCCAAACGCGGTTACCCCGGCCAGAAACGCTCGTTTGCGCCCGTATAAATCAGCCACCCGGCCGCCCAGCAGCAAAAACCCGCCAAACGATAGCGTGTAGGCGGTCACAATCCATTGCAGGTCGTCGCTGGTAAAGTGCAGCGCTCGCTGGATCACCGGCAAAGCCACGTTCACGATCGCCGTATCGAGCACAACCATAAACTGGGCCAATGCCAAAAGCCCTAAAATAAGCCATTTTTTCGTACCCGGAGCCTCATTTGCTGCCATCGGCCACAATATACACCTGGACACTGGCCGGCATCAATGCGCATTCACACGATTGTTCAAATACCGAGTTCTCATACGCCAAATAGCTGTAAGGTCTTTAGGCAAACCTCCCTACACCTTGCAAGCGTAGGGAGGTTCGGCATCCTTTTAGGGTCATGGTACCCTATCGGCAGTTATCGCCAGTCAGTCGGCTGCGGCCTACTTAAGCCCACCCATGATGAAGTTGGTTTAGGATGTGCCTCATTGCAGCTTCAATAGCCGCATCGGTTGTTGGGTAAATACCCGCGGCACTATCCCCTGGCTCAGCGACCCAGAACATGGTCAAACAAGGCTGGTCCCAGATCCGTAGCCGAACCATATCCCGGGCATATCCCCGACAGCGATTCACGGCATCAAGACTCGAGCCAGCTAGCAACTGCCCCTCAATAACGGTGCCCTCAGGGATGTCCGGGCCCATTACCAGCACGAGACGCTGGTGGTCACGCAGACCATATAGGAAGCGCGACACCTCCACTAGGCTTGCCAATGAACTTGATGTGGGCGCAATTACCCACAGTAGGAACCTGGCCTGCGTCTTGGCGCCTTCCTCGGAAGCTCTCATCGAGGGCTCCCATGCATCTGGTGGCTTCTCGGGGTTAAACCAGTTCACGTGGGGAGCGTGCGCCAGCAGTGGTAGTGCGATCTGCTGTCGCCACACTCCGTCGCAGGTCCCACCGAGCATCAGGTCGAGTTGGACATCAGGGCCCAACGTTTGTACTTCCATTGTCGCCTCCTCCGAAAACGGATGGCGCAAATACTAAAATATTATTCAAAATCCTGCAACCAATAGCGCCAGGAGCACAAATGTTATACTAAACAAAAGCTTTAAGGATTTTAATGAAGCGCTTAATCGCCGCCAACTGGAAAATGAATCTTGCCCCCCACGAGGCCGGCTTATTAGTGCGGCGCCTCGAAACCAAGCTGGCACCCCACCCCCAGACCGAGGTCGTCATCTGTCCACCAGCCATTGATATTTTTCCGCTTGCGAAGGATCTGGACCGCACCAAGCTGAAACTCGGCGCCCAAAACATTCACTTTGCCGACGACGGCCCCTACACGGGTGAAATCTCCGCGCCCATGCTAAAAGGGCTGGCCGATTACGTACTCGTGGGCCACTCCGAGCGCCGCGCCATGGGTGAAGACGACAAAACCATCGCCAAAAAGCTGGCCGCCGCCGTCCGCAATAATCTCACGCCCATCCTGTGCGTCGGCGAAACCTTAACCGAACGCCAGCACAACCTGTCGCACAAAGTCGTCGTCGACCAGCTTACTGCCGCCGTGCACGAGCTCACCGCCGCCGATGTCTCCAGCCTGGTCGTCGCCTACGAGCCGGTCTGGTCGATCGACCATCACGACGGCCACGCCCCCGTTCATGCCACCCCCGACGAAATCCGTTTTGCTTTCACCGCCATCCGCACCACGCTCGAGGAACTGTTTGGCGAAGAGGGGATCGGCAATCTGCGGCAGCTATACGGTGGTTCAGCCGATCCCGATCACTGCCGTGCCTATCTGGAGATGCCCCATGTCGACGGCCTCCTCGTCGGCACCGCCAGCTTAAATTACGAATCATTTGCCAAAATTGTAAAAACGGCGCAAAGTCTAGCTTAAGCATTAGGGGAATATAAAAGAGGGAATTGAATATGTTTGCAAGCCTGTCCGGTGTAACCGCCGTACTTTTGCAAGTTCTCGGCCTGGCTGGTTTGGTGGGGCTGTCCACGCCTCCAAAGACGCCGGCTGCCACGCCTGTGTTCGCTTACCAATCTGTCTGCACCAACACCGACGCCAATGCCGCCTGTCTGGCCAAGGTTCGCCGCGACTCGCGCGGCAAATTTGAAGCCGCTGCCTCGCCCAAAGCCTTGCCCGCCGGTTACAGCCCGCAGCAGTTCCGTTCGGCCTACGGTCTCGGCCCGACAACCACCGGTACCGGCTCTATCGCCGTAATCACCGCCTATGACAACCCCTATGCCGCGTCCGACCTCAATAAGTTCGACACCACCTTTGGCCTGCCAGCCTTCCCGAGCTGCACCACCGCTAGCCAGACCGGTTGCTTCACCAAAATGAGCCAAACCGGCTCCACCACCTTCATGCCCTTCTCCAACCGCGGTTGGGCGCTTGAGGCCGATCTCGACGTGCAAATCGCTCACAGCATGTGCCCCGGTTGCCGTTTAACATTGGTCGAAGCCAATTCCAATTCGTTCGCCAACCTGTCCGCCGCCATCGACCGGGCTGTGGCCATCGGCGCGCACGTCGTTTCGATGTCCTGGGGCGGCAGCGAGTTCAATACCGAAACCAACTTCGACAGCCATTTCAATCCTGCCAGCGTCAACTTCGTCGCGGCTTCTGGCGACAACGGTTACGGCACCGGCTGGCCGTCCGCCTCCGGCAAAGTCATCTCGGCGGGCGGCACCAGTTTGCATCTCGACGCCAACGGCAACCGCAGCTCCGAAACGGTCTGGAGCGGTACCGGTTCCGGTTGCAGTCTCTACGAATCGAAGCCCAGCTGGCAGGCCGACACATCCTGCAAGCAACGCACCGAAAATGACCTGTCGGCTGATGCCGACCCCAACACCGGCGCCGCCATCTACTCCGGCTATTCGCCCTATGGCAGCGGCTGGTTTGTCATCGGTGGCACCAGCCTGAGTACGCCGCTCATCGCCGGACTCGTCGCTGACGCCGGTGCTCCCGCTCAAGCCGCCGCCCTTCAGTCGCTCTACAGTGCGCAGGGGAGCGCCAACCTCTATGATGTCATTTCCGGCAACGACGGTTCCTGCTCAGTCAGTTACTATTGCACAGCCAAATCCGGCTACGATGGCCCCAGTGGTGTCGGCGCCCCCGCCGGCCCTGGTGCGTTCTAAGCGCCAATAACTGCGAATAGCCCTCCCCCTGATTGAAAATAATGGGGCACACCGCTACCGCTGAAGGTAGCTAAACAGCTCAAAAAAGACATCCAATCTGGTTGCCTGTGGCTGAGACTGGTGCGCCTATCGGCCCTCTAACCATCGCGCTGGCGAGCGTTTTCGGCTAGAATGGTCGCATTGTCGTTGGAGATATGACTCATACATGAAGCTCGAATTAAACCCGTCCGACTACCGCAAACTCGTTGAACTTACCTACCTGGGGGAATGGCTGATCAACGCCCATCACGAACCCGAATATTCAGATGATGAGGCCACCAGGGTCCTCCAAAAGCTCATGGCGGCCGGCCCTGTACCGGGTGCACAAAAAGACGATGAGACCGGCGAGTACTACATGGACTCCGACTGGCTCGATCGGCTGTACGACCAATATATTCTCGACTACGACGACCATGTTTTCTGGGACGAACTCACCGAGCGTCTGGCTGGCCGCGACCTGGCCAAACAACGCGGAGTCAGCCTCGAGGACATTAACCGTGACGACGACTTGCGTGAGCTGCGGCCCCTAGAAGAGCGTTACCGCAATGAGTTGGAGGAGCACGGAATTGAGCGGCTCAACCTTACCGATTACTAAATTGAGCTCCAGCATAAGAATTATGGTACACTTAAATCCATGAAATGCCCCAACTGTGGCAATGAAATGGTACAGTCACGTGCCGGCTGGATGTGTCTTTCCTGTGGGCATCTGGAAAACGCCGGCGGCACTCCTGCAACCAGCGAGCCCACCGTTTCCGGCCAGGGCGGCGACACCAAACCAGCTGATGACAAACCAGCTGACCCCGAGCAACCCGTTGCCACGCCGGCTCCTCCGTGGGCCCAGGCCAGTTCCGGGTCTACCGACCAGCCGGATCCGGCATCCGACACCGATGACGCGGCCGCAGATAAACCTGCAACTGACTCCACCGAAAACCACGATGACGCCTCTGTCACCGATGTAGTCGACAGCTCGAAGGCTGCCGATCTGGCAGCGGTTGAACAGGCCGTCGCACAAGCTCAATCAAACTCCGAACCCGAGGCTGAGTCTAACGACGAGTCCGCCGCCAGCGACGCACAACCAACTACCGAACCCAATGCACAGTCCAGCGACGAAAATGCAGACATTCATGACAAACCGGCCGACCTCGAAGTCAAGGATGGAGGTCAAGCCGATAAAAACCCTTCGCCGGAGCCCGATGTCGACAAACCTGCTAACGAAGACACCGACCAGTCGAAAAACGACGACGCGGCCGATGTCAAACCTGATGCCGAGGCTAAACCTGATCCGGGCATTAGCGACGTAAAGCCCGACGATGCCAAAACGCCGAATGACACATCGGACACTGAGCCTCCTGTCCACTCCGACGATTCCGATAAGCACGTGGCTGCCGCCGCAGGGCCAGCCAGTCGTGCAGCTACCGAAGACCCCGCCCCACCCCTCGAAAAATCCGCTGATACCGACCACAGCGACGCCATGCCGGGGCTCGACGTCCCCTCCAAGCCAGCAAATGAGGATACTACAGGCTCAACCCAATCGCCAGCACCTGAGGCGCCTGCACCTGAGCAGACGACCTCCACGCCTCCACCCACCGAAACTCCAGCGGCCCCCGTTAATGACGCTCAGTCTCCGTCCCCGGCGAACGACGCACCTGCGGCCAAAACCAGCGCCGACCAACCTACCGCAACGCCAGCCGCTGACCCTCCGGCCACTCCAGCGGCAACCGCTGCACCCACCAACGGCAAGCCGCCACTCCAGCCCGAAACCCATCCCAAAAAGCACAAATTTCACCTCTTCGGTATGAGCCTGGTGGCAGCGGTTGCTTTCGGCACCTCCTGCCTCGCCATGTACTCTGCCTTCACTGCGCCCAGTCACAGTGCATCCAACAACTCAGCGCATGCCGTCCTCGGCGCCGCCACGGTCGCACCCAACCCCAGTGATACGCCAGCGCCCACTCCATCAGCCACCCCCACTGCCAGCACTGCACCGGCCGTTGCCACTGACGATCAGACCAAGGCCGACCTGGCTGCCTACGCCACGGCCTATCAGGGGGCGGCTGCGTCCGGCTACTTCCCAACCAATCCTCCCGCCGTTTCTCCCCAGACTAGCCGTCCCTACACCGTAATCACTGCCGCTCCCACCGTGCCCGGTCAGGTGTACTACCAGGCCGGCGGCGTTTGTGGCGCCCCCGCTCACACCCCCGGGCGCACCGGCACACGTTATCTTTCCCTCACTACGCTCTTGAGTACAGGAAACCCTTATTGTCTCGACGCTACTCGTTAGGCTGCGCTAAAATCAGATAGTGCACCCACTCCTCGCTGACCTAAATGACCCCCAACGCACCGCCGCCATCACCACCGACGGCCCGGTGCTGATTTTGGCCGGCGCCGGCTCCGGGAAAACCAAGGCCCTCACGCATCGTCTCGCCTACATCGTGGCCGTTAATCACATCCGCCCCACCAACATCCTGGCCGTCACATTCACCAATAAAGCCGCCGGCGAAATGCGCGCCAGAGTCTTAAAGCTCCTCAACCTAGACCCCAACAACCGCAACTACTTTCCATTCCTCGGCACGTTCCATGGCATCTGCCTGCGTCTATTACGGCGCGAAGCGACTGAGATTGGGCTACCACCAAACTTCATTATCTTTGACGCCGCCGATGCGCAGGCTGCCATTAAGCGCGCCATGCGCTCGCTTGCCATCGACGACAAGCGCTTTACCGCTAGTCTCATTCACAATCTCATTTCCAGTGCTAAAAACGAGCTCATTGGCGCCACACAGTATCGTAAACTCGCCGCCGGCCAAGCCCAGGACGCCGCTGCCAAAGTCTACCCCGAGTACCAGCGCCTGCTGCGCGAAGCCGGCGCACTTGATTTCGACGATCTTATTTTCAATACCGTTCGGATGTTCCGCGAACACCCCGATATCCTCAAAAAATACCAACAACAGTTTCAGTACATCATGGTCGATGAGTACCAGGACACCAATCAAGCTCAGTACCAGATCACCAAGATGCTGGCCGCCGGTCACCACAACATCTGCGTTGTCGGTGATGACTGGCAATGCTATCCTGCCGGCACAAAAGTACAAACCCCTATTGGTCCCCAGCCTATCGAGGAAGTCAAGCAAGGGGATATGGTGCTGGGCGCCGCGGGGTTTGGTAAAACCAGTTTTTTTCGTGTAACCCGAAAACACGAATCTCCCTATCATTCCGAACTTATTCACATCAGGACTGCAACAGGTAAGGAAGTTTCTTGCACGCCAAAACACATGATGTTTGCCAGACTGCTAGCTGGAGGGGGGAGATATTATGTTTATCTCATGTACGCCGAAAATAAAGGATATCGTATTGGTTTGGCGAAGAGCCTACGAACCACTGGTAAGAAGCAGACAGTTGGCTTACAGGTGAGGGCCAATCAGGAAAGAGCGGATCGAATGTGGGTTCTCAAGGTGTGTGATTCCAGAGCCGATGCCCAGTTTTATGAGAGTCTCTATTCATACCAGTATGGTATCCCCATGATGGTCTTCCACGCTTACAACAACCGCGGCATGGAAATTCAGCAAAGCCAAATCGACCATCTGTATACAAGTATCGACACTGAAAAGCGCGCCAAAAAACTAATGGGCGACCTCGGTATTTCGTATGACTATCCGCATCTATTGCCTCAGGCCATGACTCGCAATGGTACGAAGCGTGTCAATGTAAATGTGGTATTGTTCGGTGACAAACGCTGTTCCGTGTCGAGCCCGTGGTCTGCCAGTCGCATCTCAGCCAACACCTCTCAGGCCGAGGACCTGGCCTTTTTCGAGCAGGTGGGATACTCAGTGCGGGCTGGCCGCGCCGATACGTACCGGTCTGAAGTTCATAACCTGGATTTTGCTCGTATAGAGCGCTCTCTGGCTGCCTTAAGAAATTCAAGCGAGGGCAAACTTCAAATTCACAAATATGGCTTCCTTACCAACAGCAAATTTGATTTCATGCCCGCTTCCCAGCTCCACCCCGGTATGGCACTTCCAGTCTTAAAAGATGGCAAGCTGGTGGACGATGAGATTGTTTCGGTTAAGCGAGCTCCCTATGAGGGCAAGGTATACGACTTGGATATTGAAAAGGTTCACAATTACATTGCCGACGGCGTAGTTGGGCACAATTCCATTTACTCTTGGCGCGGCGCCAATTTTCAGAACATTCTCGATTTCGAAAAAGACTACCCCAGCGCCACGGTCGTCAAGCTGGAGCAAAATTATCGCTCTACCAAGCGCATTCTGGATGCTGCCCAGGCCGTTATTACCAAAAACCGCACCCGCAGCAACAAAAAACTCTGGACCAACGCCGGCGACGGCCCCGGCATTGGCATTATCAACGTCTATAACGAAATCCAGGAAGCTGAGTGGGTCGTCCGCCAAATCCGGGAGCTGGCACAGATAGAAAAACGCGAGCTCTACGACTTCGCCGTGCTCTACCGCACCAATGCTCAGTCTCGCTCGCTCGAGGAGGGTTTTTTGCGCGCCGGTCTGCCCTACAAAATCGTCGGCGGCACCCGCTTCTACGAGCGCAAAGAAATTAAAGATGCTCTGGCGTACCTGCGCTTCGTCTACCAGCCCGACGACCCGATCAGTTTTGGTCGCATCATCAACCTGCCCCCGCGTGGCCTCGGCGAAGTTACCTTGTCGCGCCTCGAAGCCTGGCGTGTCCAGCAAAACCTGTCGATTCTGGAATCGCTTCAGCGCGCCACCGACTGTCCCGGTCTCCAGCCCAAAGCCGTCGCCGCGCTCACCAACTTCGCCAATCTCATAGATGGTCTGCGCGCACAAGTCGAAAAACTGGCTGTCGGTCCGCTCTTAAACCTCGTTATCAAGCGCTCCGGCTATTTGAGCCACTTAGACGACGGTTCCATCACCGCCGCCGATCGCGTCGAAAACGTGAAAGAATTGCTGTCGGTGGCCGAAACCTACAATGAGCTCAATCTCGAAGCCTTCCTCGAGGAAATCGCCCTCATCGCCGACCTCGATAACTACTCCGAGTCCACCAACGCTGTCACCCTCATGACCCTGCACGCCGCCAAGGGCCTGGAATTCCCGGTAGTGTTCATTGCCGGCGTCGAAGAAGGCATTTTCCCACATGCGCAAAGCCTGTTCGATACTGCCCAAATGGAAGAGGAACGTCGCCTGTGCTACGTCGGCATGACCCGCGCCCGGCAGCGCCTGTTTTTGCTCCATGCCAATTCGCGCTTACTGTATGGCCAAACCAATCACAACCCACCGTCACGCTTCTTGCTCGACATCCCGCCGGAGCTGCAAGCTGGGGGCGGCGAATGGGGCAGCGCCGGCCTCACTGCTGCCACCGGCCACTCCGCCGGCGCCGGCTCATGGTCCGCGCCTACCATCACCTCGGCCGGCTTGCCCACCACCGAAGCCGCCGCTGCTGTCCACCGCGAAACCATGCTCGGTCTCGAACTAAAGGTCGGCGACCGCATCCACCACGCCAAATTCGGCGACGGTATTGTCTCAAGCGTGTCCGGCGACGAAGTTACCGCCACCTTTGCCGGTTTGGGCTCAAAGCGCCTGTCATTAGCTTTCGCCCCCATTCAAAAGCTCTAGTCGACCTGAGTCTCAAAACGTCGTCCAGCGTAAGGGGAGTTAATAATACTTGTTATCGTTAAAAAACATCTGACCAGTTAGTATCGCGGCCAAAGCGCAACTGGGGACGAGGCCGTTATTCGATGGCAAAATGGCACCAAAACGGTCCAAAAGGACTGCTAAAGCAGGAAATCTTTAAGGTATTTTTTTGTCCCCGTGGGCGGGGGCAGTTTTTGTGTCAATTTGAGCCTAGTTTTACAAAAATCGTGTCCCCTACCTTTAAAAGAAAGGGAGTAGTGAGGGCATGGCAAAATACGTTAACTGCTCGTCCAACATCACTACTAACCCCCACAACCAATTATGCCAATCACCGCCAACAACACTACGCCCAGACCTAAGCTCACTCTCAAACAACGACAGATCCTCCACCTCATCTATCGCTATAGGTCTGTAACTACCCCACAGGCACAAGCATTAATACATCATAAGCACAACCGCCGAGTAGCCGACCTTGATTATATCTACATTTATGTCAATATAGTCAGCAGGCACAAACCCTATTGCTGGCACCAACCAAGAGGGGAGACCCGATGCCAACAATACCAATGTCTGACGCCGAAGTTATGGCGAGGCTGATGGCATATGCCGATATGCGGCGCCGCCTGGAAGCGATAACGTCCAGAGAAATCACTCTCGACGGGGCCATCACCGCGTTCGCCGCTTTGAACAACGATGGTGGCCGGCATGGCGACCTCGACCAAACCATCCTGTATCTCACAGTCGCCCCTGGTGCGCCCCGTACCAATGCCGAGATTGGTCAGGAGCTCGGCGGCCTGTCCGCCAAAACCGTGCAGCGCCGCCGGAGCCGGGCGCTCGAGCACCTAGCCGCGCTCATCATGTACCCCGACCAGTTCCCGGGTCTGCCCTGGAAGCTCCGCCGCGTCTTCCGCAGGAACAACGTCCGCGAGCTGCGCCAGCTCACGTCCCAAGAGTCGGAGGCCATCATTGGAGGTGGCCCCTGGAGCCGGATGCGCACCTGGCTGTTCAATCAGTGGCTTGCGGGCTACAAGCCGGGGCTCACGCTCCGCGACCTGGTCCATCCGGACACACTGGGGTATCACTACATCCGCAATCGGCTGTACCGTTCGCCCTCTTCAAGTCACTAGGCGCACCGCAGCACCGTGCACTACCCACCCATTTGCCGCCGGCGGCCTGCGCTCTCATGCGTGGGTTGCCGGCGGCTCGGCACGTCTGTAGCGTTGACATCCGCGAGAAATAACTGTACATAAAGTCTGAGCTTCCAACTCAATGCCTTGTTCGCACAGGATGGGACAGCCAGTTTCCAGAAAGGAGCCTCCAGTGCCTGTTGCGCTGGTTAGTCAAGACGAAGCTCGCACGCTCATACATCAAATTCTGGCAGCCGAGACTGATCAAGCCCGCCGCATTTATGGCGCGCTCGTGCCAGTCGGTAGGTCAGTTCCTGCCTCCGAGGACGAGCTAGTCGCTGCCTGGGTGAGCGTTGTCGATCCGGCCGCCCACCTCGACTTCGCGGACTTCCTGCGACAGTCGTGGCGTGAGGGCTCCCGGCTAGCCAATCGCGTGCGTGATTACGTATATCGCATTAAGGTATTCCTGGCCCAGCCGGACGAGTTCACCGGCCTCGAGTGGCCTGCCCGCGATCGTTTGCGCCGGGCCGGGATACTCGCGCCCAATCCATTCACGCCCGAGCAGTATCAAAAGCTCAAGGAGGCTGGCTGGACTTCACACAACCGCAGGCAGCTCGATGGCTGGCTAGAAGCAAACGGCATTGGCAGTAGTTTTGCCACCCTCGTCCAAAGCGCGCTGTCGGCCAGTCACTCACTCACGGTAGCCGTCAACGCCAATCTGCTGTGACGGACGACCGTATCTCCCTCCGCCGCCGGCGGCCTGCGCTCTCATGCGTGGGTTGCCGGCGGCTCGGCACGTCCGCCAGCTTTTTAACCCCCCCTCCATTGTATAATCCTCTTATGCTAAGCTTGCGACGCCTGTCGAGGCCAAATGCCGTGTTGGGGGCGCTGGTAATAGTCGTGCTGGTGGTCGTAGCTGGCTATGTTGTTCATTCCTCCCGGGCAGCTACCGTAGCAGGCGACCTAAATCATGATGGTACCGTTAACGTCTTAGACCTCTCCATCCTCTTAAGTGCCTGGGGTACTAATAATGCTACGGCCGACCTTAATAGCGATGGTACCGTTACCGTCTTAGACTTATCGGTTATGTTATCCCACTGGGGCCAGACGGGGACAACGCCGACGCCAACACCGGTCGGTGTCGGTTGCAGCTCCGGCGGCGTTGCTGCTCCGTGCATTGGTGGTCCCACTACTGCCGCCAGCGGCTGGGGCACGCCAGTGTTTGACGATGAGTTTGACGGGTCGTCATTGAACACCAACAACTGGAAAGCAGTCACGGATGGGGGCGAGGCTATGGAAAATAATGTCACCGTCAGCCCCGCGAACGTGACCGTCTCTAACGGCAATCTCATCCTCACGCTCAGCTCTTCCACCGTTGGCGCCAACGTCACGAGCGACCCGAACGAAGTCGGAAGCGGCAAAGGTTTTCAATTTGGCGACGGTTATTACCTTGAGAGCCGTATGTATTTCCCTGGCGCCAGCGCGACCAACCTGTACAACTGGCCGGCGTTCTGGACGTCGGGTCATAACTGGCCTGCTAGCGGGGAGATTGACATTGCCGAAGTAGGCAACGGGCCCCTCACGACAAGCTACCATTGTGCCAATAACAACAGCTATGACTGCGGCACCGCGACGCCCGGCGGCTCGTGGGGCAACGACTGGCACACCTACGGGGTCGACCGCGAATCTGACAAGAATACCGTGTACTGGGATGGCAGGGTAGTCGCAACATTTAACTCGAGCGACGGCGGCGCTGATGAGTATTTCCTTATCAACGTCGGCAACTCAACTGGGCCCCAATGCAACTGCGGTGGCCCGTCAACCTACGGCACGAGCTCCCAGATCAAGATCGATTACGTGCGCGCCTGGAAGAAGTAACAACAAAGCATCGCCCCACTCCACTGCCCGGCACTCCAGAATAAAATTTCCTTGCGCAAAGCTGGCCCGTTCGTATAATTAGTGGCGATGAACCCCTCCAACCCCCCAGCCCGCGTGCTCCTCAAGCTCTCAGGCGAACAGTTCGCCGGCGAGGGTGGCTATGGTATCAACCCCGAGCTCGTTACCCAGTTCGCCAACGAAATCCAGGACGCCCGCACCGCCACCGGCGCCCAAATTGTCATCGTCGCCGGCGGTGGCAACATTATGCGCGGCGCCAGCGTCCGCGGCACCGCCATTAAGGAAATCACGGGTCATTACATGGGCATGCTGGCCGGCGTCTTAAACGGCATGGCCTTAGTCGACATCTTAAACCACGCCGGCGTCCCCACCATTTTGCAATCGCGCCTGGCCATCGGTACCATGGTCGAGCCGTTTGTGCGCACCACCGCCATCAAGCACCTCGAGGACGGCAACGTCGTGCTCATGGCCGGCGGCTCCGGCCTGCCCTACGTCACCCACGACACCGCCGCCGTCACCGCCGCGCTCGAGCTCGGCGCCAGCCTGGTCTTAAAAGGCACCAATGTCGATGGCATCTACGACAAAGACCCCCGCAAGCACTCCGACGCCAAACGCCATGACCGCATCAGCCACCGCCAAGCGCTGGTCGACCCCAACATCAATGTCTTCGACGCTGCCGCCATCTCGCTCGCCCTCGAAAATCACCTGCCCATCATCGTCTTCGACCTGCTCACGCCCGGCAACATCCGTCGCGCTGTCGAAGGCCAGAACATTGGCACCCGCGTCGAATAGAAGCGAATAGGTTCCCCCGAGCCTCATCCCGAGCGCTGTTATCCACAATCAAAAATTGACTTGCACCAGATAACGCGCTACCATAAGCACGTTCCCAAAACGAAAGTCCAAACCAAAAATAAAAGTCTTAGGTCGTAGTAACGAGTGAGACTATTATTTTGCGCCAAGCATTTCGAGCCCTGGCCGCCAATTACCGCAACCTCATCGCGGTCGGACTCCTCCTAACAATTGTAAGTTTCGGCCTCCATACCGGGCGTCTGCCCATTTCTCCCGTTGCCAACGCCGACAACCAGCGCATGGTCAGCCTGTACGTCGATGGCACCAAGCGCCTGTTTGCGACCAATGACACCACCGTCGGCGCGGTCGTTAAGCATACCGGCATCAAGCTGGCCGCCGGCGACCTGGTGGAGCCGTCCGACAGCACGTCCATCGCGCCCGGCCAGTTCAACATCAACATCTACCGCGCCCGCCCGGTGTTCGTGGTCGACGGTTCTCAGCATTTCCGCCTCGAGAGCGCCTACCAGAGCCCGCACCTGCTGGCCCAGGCCGCCGGCTTAAACGTCTACCCCGAGGATAACTACAAAACCAGCGTCATCACCAATTTTGTCGCCACCGGCGCCATCGGCGAGCAGGTGAGCGTGAAGCGCGCCACCCCGTTTCTCGTCAAGGTCGACGGCAAAATCCAAACTGTCCGCACCCAGGCCACCACCGTCGGCGCGGCCCTGGACAGCGCCGGCATCGCCCTTGGCTTAAAGGACACCGTCGCGCCCGGCACCGCCACCCCCGTTATCGCCGGCGAAACCGTGCAGATCACCCGCGTCACTGAGGCGCTGGCTACCATCACGGAAACGATTCCGCGCCCGGTCCAAACCGTTATCGACCCCACCGTGTTGAAGGGCCAAACCTCCGTCCGCACTCCCGGCACCGACGGCCACAAAACCACCACCTACCTCATCCATTACACCGACGGCGTCGAAACCAACCGCACGCCGGTCCAGGTTATCAATCAAACCGCGCCCACGGCCCAAGTTATCGTGGTTGGAACCAAGGTCATTTTCGCTGGCAACGTGGAATACTGGCGGCCGCAGGTCGTAGCCGCTGCCACGCAATACGGCCTCGACCCCAACATGATGCTGCGCATTATGCAGTGCGAGAGTAATGGTAACGCTTCCGACGTCAGCGCCTTCGTGGTCGATGGCCAGCATCCCACCGGGCTATTCCAGTACCTGCCCACCACCTGGATCGCCGCCGGTGGCACTGCCGACAACATTTTCGACGGCTCACTGCAAATCCAGCTCACCGCCAAAAAAATGGCTGCTCAAGGCACCAAAGCCTGGGCCTGCCAATAACGCCTTAAGTCAAACTTCAGCTGCCTCGGCGAGTATACTTACATAACCGTGAATGCACTCGACGTCATGATTTTAGTCGTGCTGGTGGCGGTGGCTGCCCGCGGCGTGGCCGCCGGCTTTTTGCGCCAGGCCGGCTCACTCGGCGGCTTCGTCCTCGGTCTGGTAGCCGGCGCACTGGTGGCGCCGCTAGTTGGCGGCCTGGTTGCCGGTTCCGGCCTGCGCACTGCCATCGTGCTGCTGGCCTTCTTTGGCGTAGCGCTGATAATTGGCGGCTTGGGCGAAGCTGCCGGCGACCATCTGTCCGGCCTGGCCCAGCGTACTCGCTTAGCACCGCTCGATAGCACCCTCGGCGCGGCCTTTGGCGTACTGGTAGCGCTGGCCGCCGTCTGGCTGGTATCACCAATCTTCTCGCGCTCCCCCAACACTGCGCTCGCCGACGAAATACAGGGCTCGGCTATCGTCCAGGCACTCGACCGCACGCTGCCACCGGTTCCGGACACTATGTCGCGCCTTGAGCGCACCCTCGGCGCCAATGGCCTGCCGCGCGTCTTTGCCGGCCTCGAGCCGCTGGCGCCGCCGCCCGTTACCGGGCCCGATGCTGCGGCGGTGAATGCGGCCGCCGCCGCCGGGCAGGCCGCCACCGTTAAAATCGAAGGCTACGGCTGCGGCGGCATCGTCGAAGGCTCGGGCTTCGTGGCCGCACCCGGCCTCGTCGCCACCAACGCCCACGTCGTCGCCGGCATTAGCGCGCCCACCGTCCTCGATGCCAACGGTCGCCATCGCGCCACCGTGGTTGAATTCGATCCTGACCTCGATTTTGCCGTGTTGCGCGTATCCAATCTCGCTGCCGCACCTCTGCCGCTGGCTGCCGCCACGGCTTCGCGTGGCACCGTCGGCGCGGTCCTCGGTTACCCTGGCGGTGGCGACTTCACCGTCCAGGCCGCCGCCGTCTTAGACGAGCAAACCGCCCTCGGTCGCAACATCTATGATTCCGGGCTGGTCCGCCGCGGCATCTACGAACTCCAATCCGTTGTCCGCCCCGGCAACTCCGGCGGCCCGCTCGTCACGCCATCAGGTCAGGTTGTCGGCATCGTTTTCGCCATGTCCACCTCCGACCCCAATGTTGGCTATGCCCTCACCTCGGCCGAAGTCCTACCCGACTTAAACGCTGCCGCCAGCAACGGCCCCGTCTCTACCGAAGTCTGCACTAGCGACTGACCGTCGCTGGCCGTCACCAGATCAGCACACATAGGGTGATAACCGGCAGGCCCAATTAAAAGAACATTATTTTGAATACGTCCCCACCAGCTCCGTCTGTGCCACCGCATGCGGGCTCATCGCCTGCTCCAGCGCTGCCTTGTCCGAACCCACCTTCACATCCAATTGCGCATCCAGCGCATACAGCTTGAAGTGGTAATGATGCGTGCCGCTCGGCGGGCACGGCGGGTACCAATTGTTCTTGCCGGCGCCGTTCGCACCCACGCTCACCCCGGCTTCAGGCGCCCAGTTCTCCGGCAGCTCGCGCATGGTCGGCACGAGATTCCACAGCAGCCAATGGTCAAACGTCCCGCCTGGCGCGTCCGGATCATCCACTACCAGCGCCAGCGCTTTGGCGTCCGCCGGGACACCACGAAACGCCAGTGGCGGGTTCACGCCCTCACCAGCGCAGCCGTATTTACGCGGGATCACTCCGTTATTCGCAAATGCCCTACTCGAAATCTCCATACCGTCACTCCCTACACGTTTAAATTGAGCCGTTCGCCTTATTACCACCATACCAACCCCCACCGCCACAATCACTACGATAATTGCCAGCCAGTGCCATCGCTTCATACTCAAATAATACGGTATATAATTGACCCGCCACTCTAAGACAACCCCTTAAGGAGTTCCATGACAACCGAATGGTCGGGCCTCCCCGACGAGATCGTGGCTAAGCTTAATGCTGCCGGCCTTACCCCGGACACAGTAAGGAACAGCCGCCGCAGAAACATCATGCAGAAAGCTAGCCTCGGTTACGCCACCCTCCGAAAGATAATTCGGGCTGGCTACATCCCAGCAGATATTCGCACCCCTAGCCCGCTTGGCTCAGCCGCAAGCCTCGCCCTTCCTGATGAACTCTCCGAGCAGCTAGACGAACAGAACCTTCTGCTCCTCGTTGACTTTAGCGGCATTGAGGGCGAGCCCGACATGCCCGGTACCGACGGCTGCGAGTTGGTTCAACGCGGTCTCACCGTCAGTCAGGTGCGCACTATCCGTGTGGCGCTCGAGAAAGTCCCAACTGGCTTCGCCAATCGCTCCCGCTGGCGCGTGCTGGGGGACATTCCGTTCGACGATGAGCTACGCGCACTGCTCCAAAGCAGCGGCATCAACCTAGCTGCACCCCTGCGTGGCAGTGGCATCGCCGTTGTCATGAACCTACTCGCCGCCAAACTCGGCGCCGAGCCTGCCGAGGCTTATCGCGAGCGCATCACCGACGCCTACTGGGTGGGCGGTTATGAGCGGCTCTAACATCTCAAATAGGGCGGAAGCAGCCCATCACGGCCGCTTCCGCCCTAAGGGCTTCTGCTAAGATACCATCATGGACTTATCCCGCGTCGACGACGTCCGCACCGCCCTGCGCCTAGCCGGCATCCGGCCCAACAAAAGCCTGGGGCAGCATTTTCTCGTCGACAAACCCAGCCTCGAAACAATTATGGACGCCGCCGACGTTGGTCCCGAGGACACTGTGCTCGAGATCGGCCCCGGCCTCGGTGTCATGACCCGCCCGCTCACCCGACTCGCCGGGTCTGTTGTAGCGGTTGAAACCGACCCAGTGCTGGCCGAATTACTGGCTCGCGATGCTCCCGTCAACCTGCAGGTTGTCCAGCGCGACATTCTGCAATTTGATCTCAGCACGCTCGAGCCTGGCTACAAAGTTATTGCCAACATCCCGTATTACCTCACCTCCAAGATCCTGCGCCTGCTGCTCGAAACCTCCAACCGGCCCAGCATAATGTCGCTGCTCATTCAAAAGGAAGTCGCCGAGCGCATCGTCGCGAGACCCGGCCAACTGTCGGTCCTGGCACTGTCGGTGCAATATTATGGCAAAGCCGAAATCGTGCAGCTAGTGGAACGCCACAAATTCTGGCCGGCGCCAGAGGTCGATTCGGCCGTCCTGCGCGTTACCACCGGCGAGCCAGCTTTCGAGGCCGACGCTGCCGCCTTGTTTCGGCTCATCAAGGCCGGCTTCGGGGAAAAGCGCAAGCAGCTCAAGAACGCCCTCGCCGGCGGCCTCAACCTCAGTCCCGACCTGGCTACAAAGCTGCTCAAGACCGCTAAAATCCCCAGCCTCGCCCGCGCCCAGGAACTCGATCTAAAGGCCTGGCAGCGCCTCTACAAAGCCACCATGTCCAACCATTTGCTGTAACCGGCCCTTGTACTCAACCTAAATTCAGCACAGAATAAGCACTAAGCAAATAAGGATTCATGCCCATGGATTCCACGACCCCGCTCTCGTATCAAAACCCCCCCGCCGCCACGCCAACGGTGTCGCCGATCATACTGATCATTTACCTGGCCGTCATCGCACTGATGATTGTCGCGGTCTGGAAAGTCTTCACCAAGGCCGGCAAACCTGGCTGGGCCGCAATCGTCCCGATATATAACACCATCGTCATGCTCCAAATTGCCGAGCGTCCCGTCTGGTGGGTTCTGTTATTTCTCGTTCCAGTCCTCAATATCGTGATCGCCTTCATCGTTTATATCGACATTGCCAGCAAATTTGGGCGCTCCACGCTGTTCGGCGTTTTCGGACTAACCCTGTTCCCATTTGTCGGCTGGCCAATGCTGGCGTTTGGCAACGCGCAATACCAGGGCGCCGGTGCCCCGCCTGCCGGCCCCACCGACCCGGGTATGCCAGCCCCGCCCGCCGCTTAAGCGCAGTCTAACGGTTCCGTCCCCGCCCAAAATGCGGTAAGATAAGCCGCGTAATGCCCAAATTCTACGTCACCACCTCAATCGCCTACACCAATGCCCCCCCGCACATCGGCTACGCCATGGAGCTCACGCAGGGCGATGTTTTAGCGCGCTATCATCGCCAAAAAGGCGACCAGGTCTGGTACCTCACCGGCACCGATGAGCATGGCAGCAAAAACAAGCAGGCCGCCGAGGCCGCCGGCAAAACGCCTCAGGAATATGTCGACGGTATCTCCCAGACCTTCCGCGATCTTGCAACTGCGCTAAACGTCTCCGTCGATCAGTTCATCCGCACCACCGATCCCAAACACAAGGCCGCTGCGCAAGCTCTCTGGACCGCCTGCAAGAAGGATATCTACAAGAAGGATTACGAGGGCTGGTACTGCACCGGCTGTGAGGCGTTCTATACCGAAACGGACGTTCCGGACCATGTTTGCCCCATTCACAAAAAGCCGCTCGAGCACCAAAAGGTCGTCAATTATTTCTTCAAGCTCTCGGCCTACAACGAGCAGGTCAAGCAGCTCATTACTTCCGGCAAACTGGTCGTGCGGCCGCAATCACGTCGCAACGAAATTCTCGCTTTGCTCGAACGCGGCCTCGAAGACATTTCGATCTCCCGCGAAAAAACCCAGCTCGATTGGGGCATTGAAGTTCCCGACGACACCAGTCATGTGATGTACGTCTGGTACGACGCTCTCACCAACTACATCTCCGCGCTCGGCTACCCCGACACCAAGGCCCAAAAATACACCACCTTCTGGCCGGCCGACACCCACATTGTCGGCAAGGACATCACTCGCTTCCACGCCGCTCTCTGGCCGGCCATGCTCATCTCTGCCGGCCTCCAGCCACCGCAGAGCGTTTATGCGCACGGCTTCATCAGCTCCGAAGGCCACAAAATGTCGAAATCCCTCGGCAATGTGGTCGCACCCGCCGACGTCATCAAAAAATACGGCGTCGATGCCCTGCGCTACTACCTCCTGCGCGAAATTCCATCCGACAGCGACGGCGATTTCTCCTGGGCCCGCATGGATCAGGTATACACCGCCGACCTCGCCAATGATCTGGGCAACCTCGTCCAGCGCGTCCAGGTAATGGTAGGCAAGTACATGAAAGGCATCGTTGGCGACCTGCCGGCCCATTCCCACGACGTCCAGCCCTTTGAGGACGCCATGGTCGACTTACGCTTCGATGCGGCTCTGGCCGAAATCTGGCTGCTCATTCGCGGCTTAAACCAATACATCGAAGAAGAAAAGCCCTGGATGCTCGCGAAATCCAGTCCCGATCAGCTGGCCGAAGTCCTGCAACACGCGGTCGCCGACTTGCTCCAAATTGCCACCATGCTCATGCCGTTTATGCCCGCCACCGCTGCCAGAATCGCCGCCACCTTCGCCGGCGGCGTGGCCCGGCCCGAAGTCGGCCTGCTATTCCCTAGGCT
>Ga0265338_10000452_pt1 | contig 73214 bp, 56 predicted proteins | sample 42126metaG_FD_193579 | JGI IMG/M metagenome (GOLD analysis project Ga0265338, IMG submission 193579) | Rhizosphere microbial communities from Carex aquatilis grown in University of Washington, Seatle, WA, United States - 4-21-26 metaG | ecosystem: Host-associated > Plants > Roots > Rhizosphere...
AAAGCAACTGCGGTTTGTTCGAGAGCACCGCCAGCGGCGTGTCCGTGCCCATGGAACCCAGCGGCTGCACGCCATCGTTCGCCATCGGACCGATGATGAAACGCACATCTTCAAACGTGTAACCAAACGCCTGCTGGCGCTGCAATATGGTCCCGTAATCCGGCCCATGAACGTGCGGCGGCTCCGGCAGATTTTCGAGCAGCACGTGATGATCCGCCAGCCATTTTTGATACGGATGCGCCCGGGCAAACTTGTTCTTCAACTCCTCGTCGGCAACGATGCGGCCCTGTTCGATGTCCACCAGAAACATCCGGCCCGGTTGCAAACGGCCTTTGATGGCAATTCGTTCTGGCGGAATGTCCAGCACGCCGGCTTCCGACGCCATGATGACGAGATCGTCCTTGGTGACGTAATAACGCGACGGGCGCAAGCCGTTGCGGTCAAGGCACGCGCCAATCACCTTGCCATCTGTGAACGCAATGGACGCCGGGCCGTCCCACGGCTCCATAAGGCACGAATGAAATTCGTAGAACGCGCGGCGCTCCGCGTCCATGCTCTCGTGATTTTCCCACGGCTCGGGAATCATCATCATCATCGCGTGCGGCAATTCGCGGCCGGTCATGACGAGCAGTTCGAGGCAGTTGTCGAACATTGCCGAGTCGCTGCCGTCGGTGTTGATGACCGGGATGATTTTTTTGATGTCATCGCCGAAAAGCTCGGAGGCAAATTTCGATTGCGCCGCGTGCATCCAGTTGATGTTCCCGCGCAGCGTGTTGATTTCGCCATTGTGCGCGAGATAACGATACGGATGCGCGCGGTTCCAGCTCGGAAAAGTGTTCGTCGAAAAGCGCGAATGCACCAGCGCCAGCGCCGATTCCAGCGCCGGATGCGACAGGTCCGGATAATACTCCGGCAACTGCGTCGTCAACAACATGCCTTTATAAACCACCGTCTTGAACGACAGGCTTGCGAGGTAGAAAAATTCACCACCCTTGACCTTGCCCGAATAACGAATCGTGTTTTCCGCCCGCTTGCGAATAACGTAGAGCTTGCGCTCAAACGCCAGATCGTCGGCAAATTTTGTATTGCGCGCGATAAAAACCTGCCGCATGAACGGCTCGGACGCCTTCGCCGTCGCGCCCAGCAAAACATTATTTGTCGGAATTGTGCGCCAGCCGAGCACGCGCTGGCCTTCCTCGGCGACGATGTCGCCAAAAATCTTTTCGCACCCGGCGCGCTGCGCTGCGTCTTGCGGCAGAAAAACCATGCCCACGCCATATTCGCCTGGCGATGGCAACGCAAAACCGGAAGATTTGGTCACTTCCTTTAAGAACGCGTGCGGCGTCTGCATCAGGATGCCGGCACCATCGCCGGTGTTCACTTCACAACCGCACGCGCCGCGATGATCGAGATTGAGCAACACCTGCAACGCCTGCCGGACAATCGTATGGGATTTTTTTCCCTTCATGTTGACCACAAAGCCCACGCCACAGGCTTCATGTTCAAATTGGGGATCGTAAAGCCCTTGTTTCGGCGGTGCAGTGATCTGCACCGGCCGGCTATTATTAGTATTCGGCGTTAAGCTTCGGGTCATCGCTTGGCGAATTAGCCTTCGTTCACTCATTTTTTACTCAAATTTTATCGTTGCGCAATAAATGTTTTCACAATTCACGCACCGTCTCAGCTTACACCAAGCCGGGAGATTGTACATGGCACGTTGCCAGGTGGAGGCGCACGGATCACAACCAGGTCACTTTGCGCGGAATTTTCAGCCCGGGGGAAAGATACCCGCAAAACTCGAGATAAAATTTGAGGCGGTCCTGGATTACTGCGCCACCACACGCCAGAATTTCGGGGTTCCGGCCGGCAACGGAAGGGAAACCATCTGCGGATCGTTGGTTTGCAGAAAAGATTGCGTCGTTAGCCAGTTGGTCGTGCTCAGGGAAGCGATTTGCTGAATTTGGTTGGTGTGGCCGACACTGCCGCTGACGGTCAGCAGCAGATTGGTTGACCCAAACGTGAGGGAAAGATGCGGCGCGCGCGGCGGCGTCACGCTGGCCGGGTTGTCGCTGAAGTCCGGGATGCCGTTGGCGTTGACATCGTTGGTATCATTAAGGGAAAGCACCCATACTTGGTAATCCGGACTGGCCGTGCTCCGGTCGCCATCGCTAAAGAAAACGTAGCCGGCGTAATTGGTGGGCCAGGTTGGGGTGTGCCGCGAAAAAACTTCGCTGTCGAAACTGAGCGTTTGCAATGCGGCATTGGTCCACACACCCGGTTGATTGTTCAGCGTGTTGAAGCGGTCGGTGGATGATTTGGTGAAGACGATCGGTCCTTTCAGCGTATTGGCTGAATTACCGTTTTGAGTCAGGCTGACAGTTGCCGAAACCGTGTTGGAGCCGGGCGTGTAGGTTAGCGGACCGGTGTATTCGAGCAGTTCGAAAGGACATGTACAATTGCCCAAAGGCCCCCAGTAATCGTCATAGAGCGCGAGCACACAAGTGCCGTCTTTGGACCCTGCAGTTCGGTTCCACGTTGCATTCAGGGTGCCCGAATAGTAAGTGCCGGTGGAATAGGTTCCCGAAGTCACCTTGTTGGCCACGCCTTGCGACACTTCAAAGAAATCGTCAAAGCCGTCATTATTTGCGTCAACCGCTGACGGCAAATTCACATAAATTGTCCCGCTGTCTCCCATACCGCTCCAGACCAGCACCAGGCCGCTATACCACGTGCTGCCGGAATAGTACATCAACTCGCCGTTATAGGGTGGTCCGCCAAGGGTGCTTATATCCAAGGTGCCGCCGTAGAGAGTGCCTTCGTGAAATCGAAGAGATTCGCAATATAGCCGCGTCTGGGCCGTCTCCGCGCCGTAGTTTGTGATCGGGTAAAGAAAACAACCTACCGTCAAAAGAATCAAGAATCGTTTCATAGCCGCTCCTGCCGAGATGGCATTGAAGCACTTATTTCAGCGCTTGTCAATGTAAGATATTGTGTTCCACAAGGTCCGATTCGCACCTCGCCAGAAAATCATAGATTGTACCGGATTGAATTTACGATATGCGATTTACGATTTACGGCCCTGCGACACACAGCGTGTCGCGTCAATCGTATAACGTAACCCGAAAATGAGGCTCAGGCCTTCTTTGTGAGCCAGGCGTCCGCCGACCATCGTCCCGGTCCGGTCAACAGCAGGAACAGCAGGCCGAACCACATGGAAAAATCTGTGCGCGCCTCATGCACCATGCTGAGAAAACCGTAATGTGGCAGCCCCATCAACGTAAAACCGAGATAGCCGTGCCCCAACAGGACGGGAATTTTGGTGGTAAAAATCGCCACCGAAATATCAATAAACAGGGCAATGGCCGCCGGTCGCGTCAACAGGCCGAGAATGACCATCGCTCCGCAAATGGTTTCCACCGTCGCCACAAACGGACCGAAAAAATCCGGATACGGAATGCCGATCGTCGCAAACCGGCCGAACGCCTGCGCGTCAGGATAGAGGAATTTGAGGATGCCTTCGTTCAGAAACACCCCGCCCACTACCAGACGAATCAGAATGTTGGCGTTGGCGCCGGTCGGTTCACAGATTTTTTTCCAGAGGCTCAAGATCGTTTCTCCTTTCCATTTTCGGCTCACGGTTTGGAGGATTTTTCCGGTCCCCAGGTCCAGTAAAGCCCGAAATACCAGAGCAGGTGATTGTCGCCCGCCACACTGTGCCCGGCGCTGAATAACAGGCTGAAATGCTCGCTGAAATTGTACGAACCACCGAAATTAAGCGCGGCAAAACCATGGTCATCGTCCGCATCCTGCCCTTGCCCAAAAATCTCACCGCCGAGTGTGAGGTGCGGTCCGAAATCGCGCTGCACCAGCCAGCCACCGAAGGGAAAATTGCGCTGGCCGGGCGCGGAATTCAAGGCCGCGCCGCCGCCGCCGTAGGTCGTCCACGGCCCCCAGCTCTTTTGCAGCCACAACGGCAACCGAAACCAGATCCGCCCGTTGCCCAAACCGCGGTCGGCGTCGCCCGTCGGCAATTCGGCCATCGGAAAAATCCCGATTTGCGGCCATTTGTCCGTCTCATGCACGAACCGGTATTTTACGCCCAATTCCATGTCGCCCAAACCAACCTCGGTCGGCGCACCGTCGGCACCCACAGTGGTCATCGGCAACACCAAGTGTAGCTGCGTGTCGGGCAGCACGCCGTAATTCAATTCCATCGCCGGGCCGCTGATAGCGTAATCGTTGACGCCGGTATGATCGCCGATGCCGAAGAGATAGAATTCCCAATGTTGATAATCCACCGGTTCCGGGTCATCCGTCAAAAACGGCGGACCGGCGAAAATCTGCGCGGCGAGAATCAGGTTCAAGCCGACGGCCAGCGAAATGATTTTAGCGACATTGTCCATCGACCCGCCCAAAGTAATTGATATCCCCATATTTGTAAAAATGCGATTCGATGGGATGAACACCCACCCTCACCTTGATCCTCTCCCCCCAGGGAGAGGAAATGGCGGTTGGTCGGTTTTGGTTTGCGAATGAGCGTCTGGCAAATTCCATCACGCGAATATTCAAAGAGCCGGCAAATAATTCTCCCTCTCCTGGAGGAGAGGGTCGGGGTGAGGACGGACGTAATTGTCATTTTACAAAAATAACCTGTTACCTTTATTGCCGTGGCGTAAAGGTATGGGTGAAATCATGAATGACGACCTGACTTTGCTGCGGGAATATGCCCGGCGCCATTCCGAGGAAGCGTTTGCTGCGCTCGTCTCCCGTTATGTCAATCTCGTTTATTCCGTAGCGTTGCGGCAGGTCCGTGATCCGCATTTGGCCGAGGAAATCACGCAGGCAGTCTTCATCATCCTGGCGCGCAAGGCAGGCTCACTCGGCGATAAAACCATTTTGCCGGGCTGGCTTTGTCGCACAGCACGATACGCGAGCGCCAACGCATTAACCATTCAACGGCGGCGGCAACACCGCGAACAGGAGGCGCACATGCAGACGAGGTTGAACGAACCGACTATCGGTGACACTTGGACGCAAATCGCGCCACTGCTCGACACCGCGATGGAAAAGCTCGGCCAGAAGGACCACGACGCCATCGTGCTGCGGTTTTTTCAAGGTCGGGATTTCAAGGAAGTCGGCGCGGCGCTGGGCGCCAGCGAGGACGCGGCGAAGATGCGGGTGAGCCGCGCGTTGGAAAAGCTGCACCACTTTTTCAATAAGCACGGCATTTCCTCGACCACGGCCATCCTCGCTGGAACGATTTCCACCAACTCGGTTCAAGTCGCGCCGGTGGCGCTGGCAAAATCCGTGACTGCTGTGGCGATTGCCAAAGGGGCGGCGGCCAGCAGTGCAACCCTAACCCTCATCAAAGGAGCATTGAAAATTATGGCCTGGACAAAAGCGAAAACGGCAATCGTGACAAGCACGGCAATTATTCTGGCGACGATTACTACTGTTACAGTGACGAGTCATTTTCGACACGCACCTCCGGCACAAACTGGCAGGCTGAAATTGCCAACGGGCAACATCACTCCAATGATAGGTTACGGTTATAGCCATGACGTAATTATCCTGGCGTCAGATGGCAGTCTTTGGAGTTGGGGCGAAGAAAGGTTGGGTTGGCCGGTTTTAGGTTTGGCAAACACCAATATCCAAAACACAGTCTCTTTGCGTCGTATTGGAAATGAAACTGATTGGGTGAGTATTGCTGTTGGAGATTCTCAAAATCTGGCCATTAAATCAGACGGTACGCTTTGGGCATGGGGTGAAAACCTGGATTACCAATTGGGTGACGGCACAAAAATTACGCGACCAACACCCGTGCCATCCATTCCTGGGAATGATTGGAAACAAGCAGCCACCGGGACGAGCAGTTTCGCCTTAAAAAATGACGGCACTTTATGGGCTTGGGGTAATAATTGGGCCGGGCAATTGGGAATTGGCAGCACCAAAATAAGCACTAACGCCGTGCAAGTTGGCACTTCAACCAATTGGATAAAAGTTTTGGGTGGAGGTATTCAAACAGTCGGTTTGCAATCTGATGGCAGTCTTTGGTTTTGGGGATCACTTACGGGCGATTCCGAAGATACAAATAAATTCCTTGTTCCGACACGTATCTCGCCGGACATAAATTGGGTGGATGCCTGTTTTGGTTATTTCACGGTGCTTGCTCTCAAATCAGACGGAACACTCTGGACTTGGGGATTGGATGCCGAAATCTACACCGGCGCATCTGATAAAAGTTTGAATGCTACACCCGTGCAAGTTGGAACTGAAAACGATTGGCAGTCCATTTCTTCTTCGCGGGGATGTTTTTATCATATCCTTCGGAAAAAAAATGGCTCGCTTTGGGCACTGGATGCCTCGGAACATCGCACGATAAAACCGGCCTCGGAATACAAACCGGTTGCCTTGAAGAAAATTAATTTTAACAAAGACATTGCAGCCTATGCTGCTGGCGGCGACAACATCGGCATAATTCTGACGCATGATGGTGAAGTTTGGACTTGGGGAAGAGTCCTTGGACAACTTTCTCCGAAGGATTACTGGAGAAACGGCAAACCGGCTTATCCAGAATCAAAAATAATTGATAAACCATGGCAGTTTCAAATATTGATTCTCAAGATTGATTCTTCCTTTAATCGCGCTTTTCAAACCATTTTACACCCCGCCCGCGCTTTTATAATGTTCTTCGGTGAATTCGCCAAAGCGTCAGCATGGCGGCCAGTAGTTCAACTTTAATCCTCATCAAAGAAGCATTGAATCTTATGGCCTGGACAAAAGCGAAAACGGCAATTGTTGTTGGTGCTTGTGTGTTGCTGGCAGCCGAAGTAGCGACCATCACCTTCTACAGACTTAATAAGCCCATTCAGGGCATTCCAAAGGATTGGTCGGTTTTAAGTGGTAACGCTGATCAATGGAGTTGGGCAAATGGCAAAATCTGCGGACACAGCACCACCGGAGACAGCATCCTGGCTTCGGGCAGTGAATACCACGACGTCACCTTTTCTGCGGTCGTCTGCACCCCCAATCGTGAAGCGAGCCTGGCCGTTCGCCTGCAGGACGCTCGCAACGGCTATTTTATCGTCTTTGTCCCTTTTTCTTCGGATGACGGTCTGATAAATCTGGTCAAGCGGTCGGGCGGGGACGAAACGGTTCTCGCTTCCTATCATGGGCGATTGTTATCTTCCATGGACCGGACGGCAAAAATCGCAATTACCACCCGGGGACCGTTGATCGAGGTCAGGTTAAGCGGCACCAGAGTCTTGCGGGCCATGGATTCGACCTTCATCACCGGGCTCATCGGCTTCAGAATCTTCGGTGAAGCAAACTGGCCTTGTGATGCCACATTTTCCAAAGTGACCTTTTAGCGAAATTGTGAATTCATCCGGCACTCACACCGAAAAGCGAGCATTTACCTTGCTCGAACTGCTGGTGGTGATAGCCATTATTGCCATTCTCGCCGCGCTGCTTCTGTCGGCGCTTTCTTCCGCCAAGGCCAAAGCACAACGCATTGCCTGCCAGAACAACCTGAAGCAACTGGCCATCGCGTGGACCGTTTATTACGGCGACAACAGTGGGAAACTTCCGTCCTGCGTTCCGAGTCACCCCTCCAGCCAAACCAATTTAAATGCCTGGGTTCTTGGCAACGCCCAGACTATGCCGCAAAACACCGCTTTTTTTGGCCAGTTGGATCCAGGTATACTGGATCCGACCAATGCCGGCGCCATCACGCGCGGAACACTTTTCCCTTATACCCGCTCCCTTGGAATTTATCGCTGCCCCTTGGATTACCGAAATGTGGCTGGCATTCCGTATATGCGAAGTTACTCCATGAACAACTGGATGAACGGCTCCTCACCGGCCGATTGGATTGCCGGACTGGACCCTTCACGCAAGGTTTACAAAAGGGATTCCGACCTCCCGTCGCCCTCAAGGCTTTTTGTTTTCATAGACAGGACCCGGCCAGCATTAACGACGCCCTGTTCGTCGTGATCATGGACCGGGGCTGGTATATGAATGACATTCCCTCGCGCAGCCACAAAACCGCCTACCCTTTGAGTTTTGCCGATGGCCACTCGGAGGTATTTAAACTTCTGTGTCAGGATACCATGTCCTGGGACCCTTCCAAACCCGGCCCCCCGGAAATATCCAGCGATGGGACGCCCAGTCAGGACTTGATCAACCTGCGCAACGCCGCCTACATCTCGCGGTGATGGATTTACTCCATTATCGGCTTGCAAACCATTTTACCCACCGCGTGCCAATTGTAATTCGCCAAAGCGTCAGCGCGTCGTCTGCGGCATGAGCGGCGAAAAAAATTAATTGTCCGATTTCGCGTCCATCGGCAATTATTATCAGATGTCAAACGCGAGTTGCGTGGAATGGTTGAGGAATTACGACCGACCAGGCTCGGAAGAGGCTTTCCCGCCGGGAAAGAAATGCTCATGGTCGATCAGGCGAACATTTGATACAAACCCCAAAAATTTAATACGACTATGAATCGAAGACGTTTCATTGCCAAAACCCTCACGGGTGCCGCAGCACTCGGCGTCGGCACGTTAGTTTCTGGTGCCCAGACTTCGTCAGTGCAGACGAATTCCCCGCACCTCCCGTCGCCGGGCGAAGTGCCCCGAAAACGTGGGCCACAAGACCTGGCACTGGTCTATGCGTTCGTCGGTGCCGGGCATGGTAATCTTGGTAAGGTCAAGGAGTTGATCGCTCAAGATCCCCATCTGGTTTACGCCTCGCGGGATTGGGGCGGCGGCGATTGGGAGACGGCGCTGGGCGGAGCGTCGCATACCGGTCATCGCGATATTGCACTGTACCTGCTGTCACAAGGTGCGCGGATTGACAGTTTTTGCGCCGCGATGCTGGGTGAACGCGAATTGATGTTTGCCTTGCTTAAAACCAATCCTTCAATCGCGACCACAAAAGGGCCGCATGGTTATACACTTCTTTATCACGTTGCGATCAGTGGCGACGTCGAGGTCGCCGAAGCGCTAAAACCGCTTTTGGAACCAAACGCGAAAGATTATAATCAGGCGTTGAGCGCCGCCGCGCGCGACGGTCACCTTCCCATGACCAAATGGCTGCTGGAGAATGGCGTCACCGACCCGAATGTCCCGGATGGTTTCAACAAAACCGCGTTGATGTTTGCCGTCGAAAAAAAATTTCCGGAGATCGAAGCCGAACTTCGGAGTCACGGTGCGCACGAGAAAAGTTAAGGTTCAGCGCGTCGCCTGCGGCATTTCAATCCATTTAAAACTGCAAATAAATTGTCGGGGTTTGCCGGGTGGCGCACACTTAATGGTGAATGCAGCCAATGGATGACAGCGCGTTGTTGCGGCAATATGTGGAAAATCGTTCCGACGAAGCGTTTGCCACGCTGGTAACGCGGCACATTAATCTGGTTTATTCCGTAGCGTTGCGGCAGGTCGGCAATCCGCATCATGCCGAGGAAATCACCCAGGCGGTCTTCATCATTCTGGCAAAAAAAGCGGCGCAATTGCGTCATGACAAGGCCCTTTCCAGCTGGCTGTTTCAAACTACGCGCCTGACGGCTAACAATTGTATCAGAAGCGAAACCCGGCGCCATCGCCGCGAAGAGGAGGCGTATATGCAATCTGTTTTGGATAAAGCCGGAACCGAGGTCTGGCCGGGAATCGCTCCCTGGCTGGACACCGCCGTCGCGGGTCTGCGCGAAAAGGACCGTCAAGCCATCCTGCTCCGGTTTTATGAAGAGCGGAATCTGCGCGAGATCGGGCTGGCGTTGGGCGCGAGCGAGGACGCGGTGGAGAAACGGGTCAATCGCGCGCTGGAAAAACTGCGGAAATTTTTTGCCAAACGCGGCGTGAGTTCGACCCCGGCCATCCTGGCCGGGGCGATTTCCGCCAATTCCATTCAAGCCGCGCCGGTCGCGCTGGCGAAATTCGTAACCGCCGTGGCGCTGGCCAAAGGCACAACCGCTTCTATTTCAACCTTAACCCTCTTCAACGGAGCGTTGAAAATTATGGCTTGGACTAAAACGAAAACGACAATTGTTGTGAGCGCAGGAATTTTACTCGCCGCAGGTACGGCTACGATGACCGTCAAACACATCGAAGAACGCACGGGTGAAGATTTATGGCGATATGCCGACATTGATTCCGACACGGTCGACAAATTGCCGCCGGAGGTAAAAATTCTGCCGACCAAATTTTCCACCAATGGAAACCTGTCGCAGGGAATCGGTGACAAGTTTGTGGGCATCAGACAACCCGTCGTCAACATTGTCTGGGCCGCTTACAATTGGCCGCAATCCAGAGTCGTCTTTGCCAACGGGGAACCGACCAACCGGTATGATTTTATCACCACCCTGAACCAGGGCGCCCGGGAAGCCCTGAAACAGGAGTTGAAAGATAAATTGGAATTAGTAGGGCATCCGGAAATGAAAAACAGAGATGCCTTGCTGCTCAAAATAGTAAACCCAAACGCGCCGGGACTTCATTCGCCGACGCCGGAAAAATATGCCTACATGCACCACGATGATTTTTTGACAATCCATCGGCGTGAAATCAAATGGGCAAACGAACCCGTTTCCAAAATGGGCGAGTTTTTGGAGAGCGGTTCCCAATGGCCGATTTTTGACGCGACCGGAGACACCAAACGCTACAGCGTTGATTTAACTTGGAGCGAGAAAGACCCACTTGATCCCGAGCACAAGGAACTCCAAGAAGCGTTGCGCGACCAGCTTGGCCTTGAGTTGGTGCTTACCAATATGCCGGTGGAAATGCTCGTGGTCGAAAAGGCGGAGTAGAAAGATTTGTTTCCGGTTTTCCGGCGCGGCGGCAATATACCGGTTGAAGCCATGTCGGAACCGGACAATTCGTTGATTGCAGAATTCAACGCTCGCCGCAGCGAAACTGCATTTGCCGCGCTGGTGCGGCAGCATATCAATCTGGTTTTCGCCACAGCGATGCGGCAGGTGGGTGATGCCGGCGCGGCCGAAGAAATCACGCAAAACGTCTTCGTGGCGCTCGCCCAAGCGGCCGGCAAATTGGGATCGCATCCGACCATCGCCGGGTGGCTGCATCAGACGGCTTTGAACAAATCCCGCGAATGGCTACGCGCCGAATTACGCCGGCGCAAGCGGGAACAAGCCGCGGTAAATCTGGAAACAGCCCAGGCGGAAGGCGATTCCGTGTGGTCGCCGCTCGTGCCACTGCTCGATGAGGCGCTGCTGAAACTGCGCGAACCGGACCGTTTGGCCGTGATTTTGCACTTCATGGAAGGCCAGACTTTTCAGGAAGTCGGTTCGACTCTTGGTGTTGGCGAGGACACAGCTCGCAAGCGCGTCCATCGTTGCCTCGAACAACTGACTGATTTCTTCCGTCGCCGCGGTTTCGCGGTCCAGGCGCTCGCCGCCGGCGCGCCACTCTTCGCGCTTTCGTCGCACGCGGCGCCGACGGGACTGACGGCATCCGCCACCGCTGCCGGTCTGGCCGCCGCACATTCAGCGGCTGCGACTTCCACCTTAACCCTCATCAAAGGAGCATTGAAACTTATGGCATGGACAAAAGCGAAAACAGTCGTAGTAGCCGGCGTGGCAGTAATTCTTACCGCCAGCACGACGAGCTTGACGGTCAAACATCTGTGGCACACGGACAATCCGCCGTCGGTTGCCGCCGTCGGTTTCAGCAAACCTTCAAACCAAAGTCTTGAAGGTCATTGGACTGGCTCCAACACGGCGCATCCGGGCCAGGCCTGCACGGTACACATTTCCGGCGACCACATCGAATATCGCGGTGCCGACCCGAACGACTGGCTTCGCGGCACGTTTGCGTTGAATGAAAATACCGAGCCAAAACAAATAAACGTGACCACTCTTTCAGCCGGCGATGGAATCCAGAGCTTTATTTTCGGCATCTATCAGGTGAATGGCGACAAACTTACCATCGCGGTGGCACCACACGGATTCAACGTAAGGCCCGTTGACTTTACGCCGAGCCCGCAAGTGGATGTCTTGAAACTTCAGCATGATTAAAACTCAAGTTGAGCAAACCATTTTACACGCCGCCCGCGCATTGTATAATGTCCTCCTGTGAATTCGCCAAAGCGTCAGCGCGTCGTCTGCGGCATGAGCGGGGGAGTGGACTCCTCCGCCACGGCGGCGCTGTTGCTCAAACAGGGCTACGAGGTCATCGGCATCACGCTCAAGCTGTGGCCGCAGGATTGCGTGAACCGCGCCGAGGACAAGTGCTGCGGCCCGCAGGCCGTCACCGACGCGCGCGCCGTCTGCCACAAGCTCGACATTCCGTATTACCTCATTGACGAGGCGGCGGAATTTCAGAAGCACGTCATTAATTACTTCGCCGACGAATACAAGGCCGGCCGCACGCCGAATCCGTGCGTGATGTGCAATCAAAACCTGAAATTTGGCCGGCTTATTGATCGCGCCAGCCAGCTCGGCGCGGACTACATCGCCACCGGCCATTTCGCTAGAATTGAACGCGCCCTCACCCCGGCCCTCTCCCATCCGATGGGAGAGGGTGGTCCCGCAACCACGGGACCGGGTGAGGGACGTTATCTCCTCAAGCGCGGACGCGATTTGAAGAAGGACCAGAGTTATTTCCTTTTTTCCCTGCGACAGGACCAGCTCGCGCGCGCGCTGTTTCCGCTAGGTGAAAAGACCAAGAGCGATACGCGCGCAGTGGCACGGCATTGCCAGCTTAAGACCGCCGACAAGGAGGAGAGCATGGAAATCTGCTTCGTACCCGACAACAATTACGGCGGCTTTCTCCAGTCGGCGGACCTCGTGCAGAAGCATCGCGGCGAAATTGTGGATTTGCACGGCCACGTGCTCGGCCATCACGACGGCATCGAGTTTTACACCATCGGACAACGCAAAGGACTGGGCATCACCACGCCCAAGCCGGTTTACGTCGTTGAACTGGACGTGGAAAACAATCGCGTCGTGGTCGGCGATGAATCCGCGCTCGACCGCGATGAATTCGCCGCGACGAATTGCAATTGGATTCCGTTCGACAAACTGACCGAACCAATCGAAGTCACGGCCAAAATCCGTTACAACCATCCTGGCACACCAGCCACGCTGACACCGACTGGTAATGGCTCGGTGAAAGTGAAACTACATGCAGCCCAACGCGCCATCACGCCCGGCCAGGCAGCGGTTTTTTATCAGGACGATCTGGTTCTCGGCGGCGGGTGGATAACAAAATAGGGCGGCGTTTCCGCCGCCCTGATTCATTTTGTCCGTCGATCAATTGTCGGCGTCATGGTCGAAGTCAAACGGCGGTGTCAGGCCGGTATAATCGCCAACTATCTTTGCATCGTAGGGCGAATACAACCCGTTCTGCGTGGTGTGGAGGTCGTAGCCAATGTTGCTGCCGATCACACCGCCTGTGCCGGGGAGCGTCATGCCCGTCAAGGACAGACCGTAGCTCATGATGATCGCGCCGCCGGGGCTTACCCGGATGACGCGATTGTTGAACTGGTCACTGATCAGAGTGTCACCGTTGCGTAAACGGACGGCGCGGGTTGGCGCCGGTGCCGGAACGCTGAGCGGGTCGGTGTCCGTGAAAAATTGCCAGACAAAGTTGTCATTGGCGTCCACTTCGATAGCACGGGAATTATCCGCATCCGTCAACAGTGTGTCCCCGTTGTCCAGGCGGCTGGCAAACGCGACCGCGCCCACCATGCCGCCGTCGGTGAACGTTTTGACGATCACATCGCCGCGTGTGACCTCGATGGCCCGGGCGTTGCCTTCATCGGAGATGAGGATGTGGCCGTTTTCAAGCAATTCCGCGGAGTTGGGACTGCTGAGCTGGTCGGACGCATTGGTATTCGACCCAGGATACTGCCAAACAATTTGCTTCCGGAGGTTCACTTCAATGATCCGGTTGTTGCCCTGGTCAGCGATCAGGACGTGAGCATTCGGGAGCCAGGTGCATTGCACCGGCGTGCTCAACTGGTTGGAATCGGAACCAGTCACTCCGAACTGGCCATATTGCCAGACGATGTGACCGAAAGGATCCACCAGGATGACGCGATTGTCCGCCGCGCCATCAGGGGCCTGCGGGATCACGCCCGCAGGCGTGCCGGTGCCGGCCATTAAAGTGAATGACCCGACACGCTGGACGTCGTTGACACCGATGATGGACTTGGCGGAAAAGTCGTTAGGACCGCGCCCGAATGACCAAACGATATTGCCGTTCGGGCTGATCTCAATGACACGGTTGTTGAACTGATCGGCAATCAGGATGTTGCCCGGCTGGTTGAAATGGCGACTCAGCAGCAGGCCGCCAGCCGAAGCCGTGCCGGCCAGAGCCAAAATGCCAGCGACGGCGAGAATGGAATACCAAGCTCCGCTGGATGTCAGAATTCGATTGTGTTTCGTTTTCATTGAACTTTTCCTTTGTTTGTCTGCCTGTTTTGCTTTTGTGCTTTTGATAAGAGGGCCGTATCCCAAAAAAGTTCCCGGCAAACATTTTTTGCGCCGACTGAAACACGGCGCATTGACAGCCGATGCCGCCCGGTGCATTGTTCCGGCCATGAAAGCAATTGTTCTACTGGTCGCGATTACATTTCTTCAAATCCTTGCCGCGGGTGCCGCGGACTCCATTTACGGCATTCCGCTCAAGGACATCGACGGCAACAGCACTTCGCTGAAACCGTACCAAGGCAAGGTGCTGCTCATCGTCAACGTTGCGTCGAAATGCGGATTCACTCCGCAATACACGGCGCTGGAGGCGGTTTACAAAAAGTACAAGGATCAGGGGCTGGTCGTGCTCGGCTTTCCCTGCAACCAGTTTGGTCAGCAGGAACCCGGCACGGACCTGGAAATCAAACAGTTCTGCACCTCGAAATACGCCGTGACCTTTCCGATGTTTGACAAGCTTGAAGTCAACGGCGCCAACCGCCATCCGCTTTACGTGATGCTGGCGGGCCAGGAATCACCGTTCCCGGGGGACATCGGCTGGAATTTCACCAAGTTTGTAATTGGCCGCGACGGCAAAATCCTGAACCGCTTCGCCTCACCGGTAAAACCTAATTCGGCGGAGGTGACTCAAGCCATCGAAGCGGCGCTGGCGGCGAAATAGAGTAGGACAGGCGTCACGCCTGTTTCTAACTTTGTTCAATAATTGCAAAAATGGAGGCAGGCGCGACGCCTGCCCTACAATAATTCCGCCGCACTGGCATTCGCTTTAACCTGTTCCGGATTTTTGCATCCGGGGATAATGGCCGTCACCACCGGATTTTTCAGGCACCACGCCAAAGCCCATTGACTCATCGGCACACCGGCGGGCACTTCCTCCTTTTGCAGGCGCCCGACTTCGGCGAGGTCGCGCTTCATCCGTTCCGCGTCAAAAGTGGCGCGGACGTCATTGGCGGCAAAGGCCGTGCCGGGTTTGTATTTGCCGCTCAACAATCCGCTGGCCAGCGGCACGCGGGCGAGGATGCCAAGGTTGTCACGCTGCGCATGCGAGAAGTAAATCTGCTCCGGCCGCCGGTCGAGCCGGTTATAAACCACCTGCAACGCCTCCACACCAAACCGCGCCGCCTCACGCGCCTGCCCTTCACTTCCCTTGCCCAAAACCGAAACGCCCAGATGACGGATTTTTCCCGCGCGCTTTTGTTCCGCCAGCACCGTCCACAATTCCTGGTTTTGAAACAGCGCGTCCGGGCCGGAATGGAACTGGTAGAGGTCAATCGTGTCCACGCGCAGCGCCTTGAGCGAGGCTTCGAGTTGTTGCCGCACGCCGGCGATGGAAAAATCGTCCGTGCGGTCCATGAAACTGTTGAAATGATGGCCGAATTTGGTCGCCACGAACCAGCGCGAGCGGTCGTGACGCGACAGATAATCGCCGACCAGCCGTTCCGACAGGTGGTCGCCGTAACATTCGGCGGTGTCAATGAGGTTGATGCCGCATTCCGCCGCCGCGTCAAGGATAGCGTCAACCTCGGCCTGCGAGAAATCACGTCCCCACTCGCCGCCAAACTGCCAAGTGCCGACGCCAATGACCGACACGCGCAGACCCGTTTTGCCCAGAATCCGATAACGCATGGCCCATGCTAACGCGCAATTTCCGCTTGCGCCAAGTTTGTTCGTTGTTAAAGTCATCCCGCATTTTCATCCGTCCCGCAATGCGAGACGGTTTTTTCCGCCTTCGCGGCGCGGCCCGGCGCCGCTTGGCGCGACGACGGCCATTTTAATCTGAAAGACAACTAATTTGTGAAAGTTTTCAGCGGCACGGCCAATGAGCCTTTGGCTCGCTCCATCTGCAAATCCATCAACATGGAACTGGGCAAGTGCTCCATCCAACCGTTCCCCGACGGCGAGACGTTCATCAAGATCGAGGAAAACGTGCGCGGCGAGGACGTGTTTGTGGTCCAGCCGACGTCGCCGCCGACCAACCACAATTTGATGGAGCTGTTCATCATGATTGACGCGTTGCGGCGGGCGAGTGCGTCGCGCATCACCGCCGTGCTGCCGTACTATGGTTATGCCCGGCAGGACCGCAAGGACCAGCCGCGCGTGCCCATCACGGCCAAGCTCATCGCCAACCTGCTCGTGGCGGCGGGCGTCAACCGCATCCTCACGGTGGATTTGCACGCGCAGCAGATTCAGGGTTTTTTCGACATCCCGGTGGATCATCTCTACGCCGCGCCGGTGATGTATGATTATTTGAAGAAGAAAAAATTGACCGATCTCGTGGTGGTCAGCCCGGACGTGGGCGGTTTGAAGATGGCGCACGCGTATTCGCAGGTGCTGGAATCGGGACTGGCCATCGTGGCCAAACGCCGTAAAAACGCGACGGAAGTTGAATCCATGGCCGTCATTGGCGAAATTCGCGGCAAAAACATCCTGCTGGTGGATGATTTGACCGAAACGGCGGGCACCTTGACGTCGGCGGCAACGTTGTTGAAGAAAAAGGGCGCCAAACAGATTCTGGCCTGCGTTTCCCACGCCATTCTCAACAACGTGGGCATTGAAAGATTGCGAAAATCAGCGATTGACGAATTGATTACAACTGATACAGTCCAACGCCCCGCAATTGACGGTGTAAAGATAACCACCTTGTCAGTGGCGGGACTTTTGGGCGAAGCTATCAAACGAATTAACAGCAATTCGTCGGTGAACTCGCTCTTTGAATTCAAAGGCGGGCGCACGAGTTAGCCCGCCATAAAACAACAATTTAAGCATGAAATCGGTGCCATTGAAAGCGTATCCCCGGACGCAGACGCGTCGGGGCGGAGTCAAGAAATTGCGCGACACGGGTCGTGTACCGGCGATCATTTACGGTCGCCAGGCAAAGCCGCAAAACCTGGAAATCAACGCGAAGGAAATCGGCGACCTCATCCACCATTCCGCCTCGGAAAACCTGCTGGTGGATTTGTCCGTGGAAAATGATGCGCGCGCCAAACGCCTCGCGCTCGTTCAGGAAATCCAGCACCACCCGCTCGACGGCAAGGTCCTGCACGTGGATTTTCATGAAGTCGCTGAAAACGAAAAAGTCATCGTCCATGTGCCGGTAGAAACCGTTGGCGAAGCCGCCGGGGTAAAAAACAGCGGCGGCGTGCTCGAACACATTTTGTTCAAACTCAAAGTCCGCTGCCTGCCCAAAGATTTGCCCGAGCAAATCATCGTGGACGTGACCAGCCTTGAACTGGGCAAGGCGATTCATCTTGGTGAAATCAAGGCGCCGGCCGGCGTCGAAATCATCGGCGACAAAAACGCCCCCGTCGTGGTCGTGGCGATGCCGCGCACGGAAGAGGAAGAGGTGGCGGCAACTACGACTGACGAAACCGTGGCCGCGGGCGACGTCGAGATGATCAAAGAGAAGAAGGAAGAAGGCGAGGAAGGCGAAGAGAAAGCTCCGGCCAAAGGCGAAAAGGGCGCCAAACCCGGTGAAAAAGCCCCGGCCAAAGGCGCCGAGAAGGGCACGGCGACGACGGCGGAAAAGGGCGCCGACAAAGCCGGCGAGAAAAAGCCGGCGGACAAAAAGAAATAATTTTGCGGGTGATCCGCGAGGATCACTACGCCCGCGCCGCACATGGAGTCATTGCATCTCATCGTGGGCCTGGGCAATCCGGGTGCGGAATACACGAAGACGCGCCACAATGCCGGCTTTTTGCTGGTCGAAAAACTGGCCGCGCGCTGGCAGGCGGATTGGAAGAACGAACGCAAGTTCGGCGCGCGAATGGCCCGTGCGGAACGCAACGGCCGCCGCGTTATGCTGTGCCAGCCGCAGACGTTCATGAATTCGAGCGGCGAAGCGGTCGGCGCATTGGTGAATTTTTATCGGCTCCGGCCACAGTCAGAGCTGCTGGTCGCGGTGGACGACGCGGACTTGCCCCTGGGCGAGATCCGACTGCGAACGGGCGGCAGTAGCGGCGGCCATCATGGGCTGGAATCCATCGAGCAGCATCTGGGTTCGCGCGAATTTGCGCGGTTGCGGGTCGGCATCGGGCGCCAGGACGGCGCGCGGGAGATCACGGATTACGTGCTCAGCCGTTTTGACCCGGCGGAAACGGCGTTGATGAAGAAAGTTTTGGACCGGTCGGCCAGCCAGGTGGAATGCTGGTTGAACGACGGAATACAAAAAGCAATGAACCAGTTTAATGGAGTCGTGGACTCCGCGAACGAAGAAAGAAAACAGTGAAACGATACGAAGGTCTGTTCATCCTGAACACAGCGGGGCGGGAAGAAGGCGTCAAGGACGCCCTCGACAAGATTTCCTCCGAAATTGTGACGGCAGGCGGCAAAGTCGAAACGGTGCAAAAGATGGAGCGGAAAAGTTTTGCACGCGTGGCCGACAAAAAATATAACGCCGGCTTTTACGCGAACGTCATCTTTTCCGGCACGCCGGCCACGGTCACGCAATTGCGGACGAAATTGGTGCTAAACGATGAAGTTTTCCGCGTTTTCTTCACGCAAGCGCCCGAGCCCAAACCCGATAAACAATCCTAAACTCCCACCGTTTATGGCCAGCTTCAACAAAGTCATTCTCGCCGGCAACCTGACCCGCGATCCCGAATTGCGCTACACGCCCAAGGGCACGGCCATTGCGCGGCTTGGCATTGCCTGCAACCGCAAGTGGAAGAGCGAAACCGGTGAAATGAAGGAAGAGGTGACCTTTGTGGACGTGGATGCTTTTGGCAAAACCGCCGAAACCATCGGTCAATATCTGAAGAAAGGCCGCCCGATCTTGATCGAAGGCCGCCTGCGCTACGATACCTGGGAGGACAAACAAAGCGGCCAGAAGAAAAGCAAACTCGGCGTCGTGCTGGAAAACTTCCAATTTCTGGATTCCGGCGGCGGTCGGGGTGAAGGTTCGACTGAAGCTCCACGTCCGCGCCCGGCATCCGGTCCCGCGCCGGCCGCACCCGAACCCGCTGAAGGCGACGCGCCACCGGAGAGCGACGACGTTCCATTTTGATTTCGCCGCGCATATTTTACTGTTACTTGTCACCCGTCACTCGTCACTTTTTTTATGAAGACTGAAGTTATTCTCACGAACAACATCGTCGGCCTCGGCGCTGAATCCGATCAAGTGAAGGTTGCCGCCGGCTACGCGCGCAACTTTCTTTTTCCGCAACGGCTGGCCATTCCCCTCACCCAGGCCAACAAGCGGCAAATTGAGGCCCTGCGCCAGCGCCGCGCCGAACGCGAAGCGCACGAGTTCAACACCATGACCGAACTCGCCAAGGGCGTCGCGAAACTCATCTGCGTGATCAAAGCCAAGGCGGGCGACGACGGCAAGATGTTCGGGTCGGTGACCGCCGGCATGATCGCCGATGAATTGAAGCACCAGTTCGACATCTCGCTCGACAAAAAGAAGATCCATCTCGAACACCCGATTCGCATGCTGGGTGATTATGAAGTGGAATTGAACCTTCACGCCGAGGTCAAAGGCATGCTCAAAGTCCGGGTTGAAAGCACCACGCCGGCGGCAGCGCCCACGGCGGAAGCCACACCGGCTGAATCGAAGCCGGAGGACGATGGCAAACGGCCCCGAACGGAGAAACGTGGCCCGGCCAAGCGGGATGCCAGAGGTGAAAAGCCACATAAACCGGAAAAGGCTGAAAAAGTCGAAGCCGCAGAAGTGAAAAAGCCCCGCGCTGCCAAAGTTGAAAAGGGCGAAAAGCCCGCAAAATCCGTCAAAACGGCAAAAGCGCCAAAGACGGAAAAAGAGGCTTGACGGATTGAGGCCGAATCATTAAGTTGTATCCGCAATGTTGAAAAACGTTTTACAAGCAGCTAATCTGGTTGTCGTCGTTGTAGTTAACGACGCCGTTGGCGCTTGTTGAACGTAACCAAACTTTAACAAGAACCCACGGCTGGCAACGGTCGTGGGTTTTTCGTTTAATCCGCGCCACCAGCCGCAACTGAAAGCACCCATGAGCAAGACAACTGAAACCAGTGAAAAGAAGAAACCCGCCTCCGCCCCGCGCGCCGAGGTTGGCGCCGCCATGTTCGGCCGCGACATCCTTGTGCAAGCCCTCGAACGCGAAGGCGTCGAAGTCATTTTTGCCTACCCCGGCGGCGCGAGCATGGAAATCCATCAATCGCTCACGAAATCGAAAATCCGCACCATTCTGCCACGCCACGAACAGGGCGGCAGTTTTGCGGCGGAAGGCTACGGCCGCGCGACCGGCAAGGCCGGCGTGTGCATGGGCACCAGCGGCCCCGGCGCGACCAATCTCGTCACCGCCGTTGCCGACGCCTACCTGGATTCCTGCCCGCTCATCGCCATCACCGGCCAGGTCAATCAAAACATGATCGGCCGCGGCGCGTTTCAGGAAACCGACATCATCGGCGTGACGCTGCCCATCGTGAAGCACAGTTACCTTATCACGGATGTGAACGACATTCCGCGCATCGTAAAGGAGGCGTTTTACATTGCGCAAACCGGCCGTCCCGGCCCGGTGGTGATTGACGTGCCGAAAAACATCCAGCAGGCCAAAACCCAGCCGGTGTGGCCGACACTCGAGCAGATCAAGAAGGGCCTGCGCGGCTACAATCAGCCGGACCTGCGCGCCGACGACCTCGCACTGAACGAAATCATGGGGTTGATTGAAAAAGCCGAGCGCCCGGTGATTTATTGCGGCGGCGGCATCATCAGCAGCGGCGCGGCGGCGGCATTGAAAGCATTTGCCGAGGCGACGCAAATTCCCGTGACCACCACGCTCATGGGCATTGGTGGTTTTCCGGAGACGCATCCACTCTCGTTGCGCTGGCTGGGCATGCATGGCGCGGCCTTCGCCAACTGGGCGGTCAACGGCGAATATGAGCACCGCAAGTCTTTCAACGACCCCATGGTGAAAATCAAGGACGGCGCGGATTTACTGCTCGCGTTCGGCGTGCGGTTCGACGACCGCGTGACCGGCAAGTTCGAGGAATTCTGCAAGCACGGCACGATTGTGCACCTGGACATTGACGCATCGGAATTGAACAAGAATCGCCGCGCCAATCTCGCCGTGGTGGGCGATATCAAGGACGCGTTGACCCGGCTTAACGCGATGCTCACCAAGCGTCCGCTCAACAAAAAGCACACGCCCTGGCTCGCGCAGATTGACGAGTGGAAGAAGAAGGGGCCGTTCGCCTATCGCGTCACCAGTGAAATTGCCGGCAGCGACCACATGAAAGACCATATGCAGGGAAAAGAAAACCAGGTCATCCTTCAGCAAATGGTGGTCGAGACGCTCTACGAATTGACCAAGGGCGACGCCATCATCACCACCGGCGTGGGCCAGCACCAGATGTGGGCGGGACAATGGTTCAAATACGAGCACCCGCGCCAGTTCATCACCAGCGGCGGGCTGGGTTCGATGGGCTTCGGTTTTCCAGCGGCGCTCGGCATCAAAGTCGCGCACCCGGACCGGGAAGTGATTGACATTGACGGCGACGGTTCGTTCCTGATGAACATCCAGGAACTGGCCACGGCGCACGTCGAAAAAATCAACGCCAAGGCCATCATTCTGAACAACCAGCACCTCGGCATGGTGGTACAGTGGGAGGACAACTTCTACGCCGGCAACCGCGGCCACACCTACCTCGGCGACCCGGAACATCGTCCCGAGATTTATCCCGACTACGTCCGTGTCTGCAATTCATTCGGTGTGAAATGCGAGCGCGTGATGTTCAAAAAGGATTTGCGCGCCGCCATCCAACGGATGCTCGACGCGAAGGAGCCTTACGTCCTCGACGTGGTCACGCCCTACAGCACGCACGTCATCCCGTTCATTCCAGCGGGCCGCACCGTGGCCGACATGATCTGGAAGGCGTAATTTTGCCAGAAATCCTGACCGGCCGGGCGCAAACGCTTGTCGTCCGGCCGGTTTTTGTTACGCTGCGCGGAATGTGTAAATTGCTTTTTGGCCTCGCGCTCACACTGGTTCTGCCCGCCCTGGGCGCGGAAATCAAAATTGATTTCAGCGATTTCCCCACGAATGAAACGCCGGCCGGTTTTCACAGCGCGCTGGCCGGCGGCGGCAAACCGGGCGATTGGAAAATCGTCATGGACGAGGCGCCCTCGGCCTTTGCGCCGTTGGTGCCGCAAGCGGGCCGGGCGCCAACCATGACACGCCACGCCGCGCTCGCCCAGTTCAGCCAGGACCCCACCGACGAGCGGTTCCCGATGCTGATTTACGACAAGGAGACCTTCAAGGATTTCAAACTGACGACGCAGTTCAAAATCGTCAGCGGGGTGGCGGAACAAATGGCGGGCGTCGTGTTCCATTACGAGAACGCGTCGAATTTTTACGTGCTTCGCGCCAGCGCGTTGGGACACAACATCCGCTTCTACAAAGTGGTGAATGGACTGCGCGGCAATCTCCTGGGACCGGACACGGACATTGTCACCAACGTCTGGCATACTCTGGGCATTCAATGCCAGGGTAATCAAATCATTTGCCTGCTCGATGAGCATCCGGTAATGCCGCCATTGACCGACAACACCTTCACCACCGGTAAAATCGGATTTTGGACGAAATCAGATGCCATCAGTTATTTTGGCGACACCACTATCGTCTACTCGCCGCGCGTGCCCATGGCGCAGCTGCTCGTGCAGGGCATGATGCAAAAGTATCCGCGTATTCTGGGACTTCGGATTTACACGCTGGACGACAAAGGCGGGCCGCAAATCATTGCCAGCAAAATCGAAAAGGAAATCGGCCAGCCGGGCACCGACGCTGAAAAGGGCGCCCTCGCCAATGGCACAATTTATTTCGGGCGCGGCAAGGGCACCGTCGCGGTGGCGATGCCATTGACCGACCGCAACGGTGATCCGATGGCAGCAGTGCGGGTTGAATTGAAATCCTTTCCGGGCGAGACACAGGACAACGCCTTGGGCCGCGCACGGCTCATCGTCAAAGAAATGCAGACGCAAGCTGTGTCAGGACAGGACCTGACACAATAACGCCACGCTCACGGTTTGGCCGGAGGGCTTAACTCATCTGGCGATTTTACCGACGGTATTTCCCGGGGCCTCACCCGGCGGACACCGCCAAAGACGGTGATGTTGCCGTCATCGCCCACCCGAAGCCGGGGGCGCACATTGAGATAATCATAAATCTCCTGCCGGACAATGTCGCCGTTGGGATTGACCACCGAATAGATGAAACTTGCCGCGCTGCTTTGGTAAAGCACGTGCAAATTGCTGGACCGATCCAACTGCTCCTCCGGCTGGCTGAAAGAAACCATCGGACCGATCGTCCGCACCTTGAAAATGGTTGTCCCGGATTCATCGCTCACCTGCACGTACATCCGCAGTTGCGAGCGCAGGTAATTGGCCTCCTCCAGGGTGTATTTGCGGACTTCCGGCTCGCGATTCGTCACGCCGTCCGGGAGGGGCACCCCAAACACCTGCGACCACAATTTCGCGCCGTTAATCACGTCGAATCCCTGCGGCGGGCTGGTAATGGTGGTGTTCCAATCCTTGATTCGCACCGTAGCGGTGATCCGATAGTGTCCCGGCCGTTTCACATCGAAATACGGCTCCAAATCCACACGCTTGGTGGCCACCTGCGACGAATCCAGACTGAACTCGCCCTGCACCGGCGGGTCGGAATTTTTCACAACAATGAAATTGTCCTCGGCTTCCACGCTGAACGTCAGCCAATCCAGGTCCGCCCCCAAATGCAGCGGCTGGCCGGATTGATTCGTGATGCGCACCGTCACCGGCAAAGCTTCACTGGGCAAAAACTGGCCCTGATCCAGGGTCAATCTGACGGTGACCTGCGCCGACGCGCTGAAAATCGGCGCCCCCGCCAAACCAAGAATAAGCCAGAACAATTTCATTTGAACGCTGAACACTCTAAACCGCCATTGTTGCATGGCAATCATAAACGGCAGGAGGCACGGCCGGCCGCCATCCCAACGACCGCTGATAAATTCACAGGCCGGCGAATTTTCATCCGCCGGCCTGCCGCGACCCCAATTGCCTGAGTGATAATTTTGAAACGCGTCTGGTACTGGTTATTGCAATTCCAATCGGAAGAAGCCCTGCGGAGTGCCGCTCATGCTGTTGGTCACAGCCAGGGTGGCGCCGGTTCCGGACAGGAGACCGCCCACAGTCGTCCAGGCTTGGGCCGCGAGATTGGTTGTGTACTCCAGTTGATAGGTTTGATTTGTGGTGGTCGACCAACTAACGACGAATTGACTGGTTCCACTGACGTTGACGCTGGCGCAGCTCAATTGCACCACCGGAGCCACAGTCACGGTCAGGGTTCCGTTGTCATAATTGACCGCGTAATTGGCGGCGGCCGCGCCACTGGCGGTGATGGGATACGCGCCGGCGGCGCTGTTAATCGTCGCCGTCGTGTTCAAAATGGCCGGGGAAGTCAGCACATTGGTGTCCTCGCCACTGATAAAACCCGAATAACTGGCCGTCAGCGCCGGATTGGGTTGTCCGCACATCTTGCACTTGTCATTGGCCGTCACTGTCAGCAGCGCCGGGTTGATGGCACCCGCGGAGCTGGCAACGGTGTTGACGGTGTAGTTGGCGCCGGCGTTACCATCATTGACGGTGTAAGCGCTGACGCTGAGGGCCTTACCCATACCGACGTTCCTGGTGTCGTAGGTTTCCGCCAGGTTGACAACCGAGTCGAAACCTCGGAGGCCAACGACTGTTGGAACCGCTGCGGCGTTGGTCGTGCCATCATAAGTCCTGGTGTTCGCCGCCGCCGTGATGGTCAGGGCGGCCGGATTGATCACCAGCGTACCGGCTGCGCTGCCCTGATAATTGGGGCCATTGATCGTCCCAACGACCGCGTAACTGCCGGCGTTGGCCGGAGCCGTGGCTGAACCGTTGTAGGTGAAAGTTACCGCCAGGCCGATCGGGGTTGTGGTCGCGGTCGCCGCTTTGGCCGAACCATTGTAGGTTTGGCTCAGGCTGCCCAGCACGATGGAGCCTGAAGCCTGGGCAATCACCAGCGTACCGGTTGCGCTGCCCTGATAATTGGGGTCATTGATCGTCCCAACCACCGTGTAGCTGCCGGCGTTGGCCGGAGCCGTGGCTGAACCGTTGTAGGTGAAAGTTACCGCCAGCCCGCTCGGGGTTGTGGTCGCCGTCGCCGCTTTGGCCGAACCGCTGTAGGTCTGGTTCAGACTGCCCAGCACGATCGAGGCCGCGGCTTGGTTCACCGTCAAAGTGGCGCTGTTGGTCACGGTCCCAATGGCTCCTCCCACAATCACGCTGTAGGTAGCCGTGTCGTTGGTGGTCACATTGTTCAACATCAGACTGCTATTGGTTTGGCCGCTGATGGCCGCGCCGTTTTTCGACCACACATAATTATACGGTCCGGTTCCTGAAGTTGTCGTGCTGAACACCACATTGCCGCCCGCCACAGCCGTTTGGTTCGACAGTCCCGTAGCACTCACCGCCACGGTGAGGTTGGTGACCGGTTGGGGAACGTTGCCGGAAAAGACGACGTTAGCGGGAAAATTAGTGCCGGCGCCTACCAATGTAAGCGTAATCTGGTGGGTGCTGCCATTGGCGTTGGTCCCGCCGTTGACGAAGCTGCTCAGGTCGAAGCTCACCAGTTCAGGATACGTGTTGCTGACATTTCCCAAATTGACGAAGACCCCGTACATGTACTGGCCTCCATTCTGAAGCATCAGGTAGGGGTAGCCAACCGCTTCACCCATCCATGTCGCAGCACCATTCGTGGTATTGATCCGATAAATGTCGGTGTTGGTGCCCGTATTGCTCACGTAGAGATTGCCGTCCTGCGCGAAACGGATGTTTTGCCCGGCGCTGTTAAGGTTGCGGGGACTACCATAATTTCCGACGGAAGTGGCGGTGCCGTTCACGGGATTAATTGTGTACAACCGGCTCTGTGCGGCGCCAAATAGTTTTCCGTCGCTGGGGCGGAAGCCCAGGGATTCGATGCCGTTGGTGCTCAAGTTGGCAATCTTGGTAATGGCACCGTTGGTCTTATTGAACGTTACCAAAACCGCGGAGTTCGATATGCCATACAACGTCGCGTTCGTTGGGCAGTACGCAATGTCGTTGATTTTTGCCGAACCGATCGAGGCCAATTTGGCAAAGTTGCCGTTCAACAAATTGATGGTGCCAAAATGATTGGTCGGCTGATTGTACTCAGCGGCATAAACAACGTTGCTCTGTGCCCGCGCCGATATAACCAGGCTGTCTGCCACCAGCAGCGCGCCCAATATAATTAGCATCCACGATTTGTTCATAACTGTTTTGTTTTTCGTTTTCAGACTATCAGTTATTTAACACAAACCGTCTGAAGTGGAACGGGTTAGGGACACATTGCGGGATTTGAGGGGTGAATTGCACCCGGGGAGGGGTGGAATTCAGTGAGAAAATTGGGGGGGGCCGACCGGTTCCGAATCAACACTTCACGGCTCAGGTCATCACCCCGAGTTGCCGGAGTTGTTCCCGATAACCCCGGGTGAGCGTCGCCCGCATGCCGTTCTGCAGCGTGACCATGTATTCGCCATGAAACATGGGATGCAGTTCCTTGATCGATTCGATGTTTACGATGGTCGAGCGGCTGATGCGCACAAAGCGGTCCGGAGGAAGTTTTTCCTCCAAAGCGGTCATGGTTTCGCGAAGCATATGCGTTTCATTGCCAACGCAAAGCTTCACATAATTGTCCGCCGCCTCTGCCAGATCGATGTCCGTCAGGCGGAGAAATACGATGCGTCCGTTGGATTTGACGGGCAGACGCTCCGGATATTTTGAACCGGCCTTTAAATCATTCAACAAGCCGTCAAGTTTTTGCTGAATTTCACCGCTTTGGTTGCTCTGAATTTGCTGTCTGGCCCGTTGCACAGCCAACCGTAAGCGTTCAAGCCCGCAGGGTTTTACCAGATAGTCCAGGGCGTTCGCCTCGAACGCCTTCAGCGCAAAATCGTCGCGCGCCGTTACAAAGATGATCACCGGCATCCGCGGGGGCCGGATCTGGGCCAGCACTTCAAAACCGTCAATGACGGGCATTTGCACGTCGAGAAATACCAGATCGGGCGCCAGCTGGTTGATGGACTCGATGGCTTGCTGGCCGCCGGCAGCTGTCCCGATAATCTCAATATCCGGTTCTGAATGGTGAAGCAATTCCTGCAGTACCGCCAACCCGGTGGGTTGGTCATCCACAAGCAGAGTGCGAATTTTCATATCGTTATTCGACGTTGCCAAACCGGCGATTTGTGTCGCCCCAGGTTTTATATCCTGATAACGCGTTGATGGCGCGAAGCTATGAGCAGTTGCCATGCCTTGGCGCAGTGTTTCAAGGGGCAAGTTCCAATTTGAACCTCACCTTTTCAGAACCTTGAAAACCCGCAGAAACCCGGGCAATCTCGCCAAAATCCAGGGCCGGGACGCCGCAAAATTCTGTCGGTTGTGCTTCATTGGGACACGCAAGTGCCTTCCGTTGACAGTGTGGCGGTAAATCCAGGAAATAAAAAATACCCCGCTGAACACTCTCATCCGCCAAGGCCATTGGCGGACAAAATCGCCTCTCGCCAGCATGAAGATGTACGTGGCAGAGACAATTAATAGCCCGGGAAATGCACGCAATTTCTGCCAAAAAATGGCCAAAGGACGGTGAGCCGATTTTTGTTCTGTCTCCGATAGTTAAAACATGGCGATTGGCTGTCAATCATCAGATAGAGATGTTCGGCGAGACGGTCCATTATCCCGTGACGGTGACCTTGGGCATGTTGAATCCGTAAAAATCCGGCACTGGGATGGAATCATCGCACAGTTTCTCATCGCGATCCGGTCTCACGTACCGCTCGGTTATGAAGACGAAACCGGGTTTCATTTAGGGGTAACGTCTCCTGAAAAATAAGCTGCACCCGGCGCCGCCTGCGAAGCTGGTTTACGCAACGAGGTCTGCCCATTTTCCGTATTGAACGTCACAGAAAAGAAACCCAACACTGCTCGCTCATTTGACTTCTTTCGCCCGTTTCAAAGAATTCCTGATAAAATCACGCTTTCCCGCCGCAACGGTTTTGCTACTTTGGCCGCATGTTCGAACCCGCCGACTTGTTTGACCTCAACCAGACCGAACACACCGCCCTCTTCGATGGCGGCCAATTCGCCTGGGATGCCCTCAAAAAAATCAAAACCTACGTCGCGACCAATTTGAAACCCGAATTGCGCAATCATTGCGAAGGCCGGGCGTTCATCAGCGAAAAAGTTTTCATCGGCGAAGGCACGGTGGTCGAGGACGGCGCGATGATCAAAGGCCCGGCCATCATCGGCAAAAATTGCAAAATCCGCCACGGCGCCTACATCCGCGAGAACGTCATCATCGGTGACGACTGCGTCGTCGGCAATTCATCCGAGCTGAAAAATTCACTCCTGTTCAATGGTGCACAGGCGCCGCACTTCAATTACATCGGCGACTCCATCCTCGGCCACAAGGTGCATCTCGGCGCCGGCGTGAAAATCTCCAATTTGAAAATGTTCTCCGGCAACATCGAGGTGGAGAAGGATGGCGTGCCGTTTGACACCGGGCTGCGCAAATTCGGTGCGTTGCTCGGCGACGGTGTGGAAATCGGCTGCAACGCGGTGTTGAACCCCGGCAGCATCCTCGGGCGCGGCGCGGTGATTTACCCAAATGTCTTCTGGCGCGGCATCCTGCCCGCGAACATGATTGCGAAAAACAAGGCGGGAATTGATATCGTCGTCAAAAGACCCAGATCCTATTCTTGAAAAACGATCCTTGCCGGAAAACCTGCAATACTCAGGGTCGAGCCTGTGGCTCGACTTTTCGGCACCCAGCGCGAAGTTACAATCAAATCTCCACCCCTGAGCCTGCATACTCGACAGCCTGCACTCTGACTGTTAGCGTTCGGCCATGAATTTTCTGGTCACCGGCGGCGCAGGTTTCATCGGCTCGCACGTCTGCGAGCGGTTGCTGCGCGATGGCCACGCCGTTTGGGCGTTGGACGACCTCAATTCGTTTTACAGTCCGGCCATCAAGGAAAGAAACCTCAAGGAAATCTCGGCACTCGGCAAGCCGTTCACCTTCGTCTCCAAAAATCTGTCCGACGTCAAGGCCCTGGAAAACCTGTTCGCGCAGGTCCGCTTTGATCAAGTCATCCATCTCGCCGCCCGCGCCGGCGTCCGGCCCAGTCTGGATGAACCGGAATTTTTCCAGCAGGTCAATGTCGAGGGCACGGTCAATGTGCTGGAGGCGGCGCGGCGGCATGGGGTCAGGAAAGCGCTGATCGCCTCCACCTCCTCGGTTTACGGCGTGAACACCAAGGTGCCGTTCGCGGAAAGCGACCCGGTGTTCTCGGTCATTTCGCCTTACGCCGCCAGCAAGCTGGCCTGTGAAGCCCTCGGTCACGTGTATCATTACGTTTATGGCATGGACGTGGTGATGCTCCGGTTCTTCACGGTTTACGGCCCGCGCCAGCGGCCGGACCTCGCGATTCACAAATTCGCCAAGCTCATCAGCTCGGGCAAACCGATCCCGGTTTTCGGCGACGGCTCCACGGAACGCGATTACACCTATATCAGCGATATCGTGGACGGCGTCTTTGCCTGCACGCAAAAGAAATTCAGTTACGAAATTTTTAATCTCGGCGGATCACAAACCGTGAAATTGAGCCGCCTCATCGAACTGCTCGAAACCGCGCTGGGCAAAAAGGCCTTGATTGAGCGCCTGCCCGCGCAACCGGGCGACGTGCCCCGCACGTTCGCAGACATTTCCAAGGCGCGAGCGCTGTTGGGCTATCATCCGCGCGTTAAAATCGAGGAGGGCATCCGGCAATTTGTGGATTGGTTTCGTCAAAACCAGTGATAGACTAATACCGTCATGAGTTCACCTACGCCATTGAAACGCCCGGCCCTGACCGAGGCGCTGGACGCCTGGAAACAACTGCTTACCGCGCGTGGTTTCGCCGCCGATCTGCGCTGGATTTTCGAGGAAAATCTTTGCTTCGAGAAATCACGCGCCGCGCAGGGCGGTTTTCATCTCGGCTTTCAAACCAAATTCGCGCCGCCGCCGGAGGACGCGTTGGACATCGCGTTCGACCACTTTTGCGAAGCGGACAGGCGCATTGTTTTCTATCGACTCGGCGAATGTTTCGGAAAATCCGTCTGCGTTTTGCTGTGCGATCCCTGGTTTGAAAATAAAAGCGAGGCCGACGGCTTTTTGCACCGCGACGAATGGCGGGTGTCATTTCATCCCGGCCAGAAGGATGAAATCGAGGAGATTGTTGACCTGGGCCGCTGGCTGCGCCGCGTCAAACATGGTCGTACCTTTCATGACTTGGACTTTTGCATGACGTTGGCCGCGATTGGCGAAATCAAAACCCACGGCCGTGTCCTCATGCCCTACGAACGCTTCGCCTCGACGATGCTCAACCGGTTGCGCCGGTTTTTGGGGCAACCGGCTTAACGCATTCGCGGCGGAGACAAATCCGACGGCGGCGCGTTGGTCGCCCTGGTCTTGAACGCCGAACGCAGCAACCAGTGGTGTTTCAGTCCCTGGACAAAACCATCGGCGTCGGCAACCGTCCTGGAAATGGTGCTCAACATGTTCGTGTTGGCCTGCACCTGCGCGTTGAGGTTACTGGTGATGTCAGCCAGTTGAAGGAGAATCGCGGTCAAGTTGGTGTCGGTGCTGGCCAGCAGCGCGTTGGCATTGGCCAGTGCGCCCTGCAACTGCTCATTTCCATTCGTGCCCAGCGCCCAAACCGCCGGACCGCCCGGCTCGCGCAATTGCGCACTCACCAGGGCGAGATTCGTAATCATCGGCCGCGCATCAACCAGCGTGGCATTGAGATTCGACGTGGCGTTCGCCGAGTTGTCCAGGATGGCGGCAAGTTTATTGGTCAAGGCCAGGATGCCCGGCAAGGCTTGCTGTATCTGGTTGACCATCGCCTGCAACTGGTCGGAGACGGGCGGTGCCTCCACGGCGCGCAACCAGGCGAGGTCATCGCCTGGCTTGAAAATTTTGTAATGATGCACCCGTCCGTCCCACGACGCCACGATGCGCTTGCGATTGACGGTGTTGTTGTAGGTGTAAATGGAATTGGATGCGGGTTTTAATTCCGTAATGAGTTGCAGATTTGACACCGTCAACGTGTCGTAAGCGTGGAAGACGATGTTGGAGCTGGCGTCAAAGACATCCTGCGAAAGCTGCCATTGGTCGGGTTCCTCCGTCACCAGCTCTTTCAATTCGTCAACCGTCTTCACGGAGACCGGCTGCGTGACGACGACCGCATAGCCGTTCGTCGCGCGCGTGACCTCCAGCTGCCGCTGGTTGAGAAATCCGGCGGCGTTGATTTTCACATACGACCCGCCGGTCCAGATGTAACGGAAAAACGGATCGCGGATTTCAAAAACCACCTCGACGTTGTGCGTATCGCGTGGCTGCATCGGGTGGACGCTGTCAATTTGACCGACCGGGAAGCCCATCATATAGACCGGATCGCCCACGTTCAAACCGGTCGAACTTTGAACGTAGGTGTGAAACTTCGCCTTGATAACGAACCAGCCTTTGTGCTCCGCCGTGTGATAAATGTAATAGCCGAAGCCGAACAGCAGCAGCGCCGCCGCCAGAAACACAAACCAGCCCACCGCGCGTTCCATGCGGCTCAGGCGCGTGCGTAGTTGCGGGGTCAGGTCTTGCAGTGCCATGATTTTTAGATTGTCGTCTCCAGCGGGACAGCCAGCAATTCTTTTACGACCGGGTCATTCGCCGATTCTACATCGTTCCAGGAACCAAGGGGAAAGAATTTTTTGTCGCGCAAGAGCGCAAATTTCCGCTTCGCGTTCCGCCACGGGCGCAAATCGTCCGTCGTCGCGACCAGGGTCATTGGCCGGCCGCCGCACCAATCGTGTCCGCTCCACAACCGGTCGAGAAACCGCAGCCACCAGTGCAGGTGCCGCGTGCCCAGGCCGGCCAGCGGATTGTCCAGCAGCAACACTTCCGGCTTGAGAATCAACGCCCGCGCCAGCGCCGCGCGTTGCAGCCAGTTGGCGCTCACGTTGGCCGGCGTGATGTCGGCCAGCGGCGTTAGTTCCAGCAGTTCCAGCAATGTCTGCACCGCCTGCGCGGCTTCATCGGGCGGCAAATCACGATGATATTCCAGCGGCAGCGCCACATTTTCCCGGATCGTCAGTTGATTGAACAACTGCCCGCCGGCAAAAACAAATCCCACGCGTAACCGTTCCGCCAGTTTCGTTTCGTCGAACCGCCGCGTTTCGGTCCCGAACAGTTTGCAGCCGCCCTGCACCGGCGCCATCAGCCCGGCGGCCAGCATCAGGAAATCGCTTTTGCCCGAATGTTGCTGCCCGGCCACGGTCCAGAATTCCCCGGCCGCCAGCGACCAGTTCATGTCCTCCAGCACAATGAAGCCGATATCGCGCATGGCGCCGGCGCTCACGCCGCGCAATTCAATCACCGCGATGTTATCCGGTTCGCTCATGTGACGAGGTAAAGCAGGATGAACAATGCGTCAATCAGGACGCACACGATGACGCCCTGCGACACCGCGCGCACCGCTACCCGTGAGACGTCCTCCAGCCGCAGCGGCCGCGCCAGTCCGTGATAACACGTCACAATGGCGATGAAAAATCCGAACGCGATGGTTTTCAGCGCCAGCAGTATAAAATCCAGCCAGCCCAGCGCCTCGGTGATTTGCTTGAAATAATCGCCCGGCGTCAATGGCACATCCTGCAAAAACGCGAACAGATACCCGCTCGCCAGCGCGCCGATGATCAAATACACCGTCAGCGAAAAAACGCCCACGGCCATTCCAATGACGCGCGGCACAATCAGGTAATGCACCGGGTCAATGCCCAGCGCTTCCAGCGCCTCGACTTCGCCCATCGCCCGCGCCGTGCCAAGTTCAATCACGTGCGCCGTGCCCACGCGCGCCAGCACCAGGAAGGCCGCGAGCAACGGGCCGAGTTCGCGCACGACTACGATTACCATGGTCGTGCCGAGATAATCCGTGGCCCCGAATTTTGCCAGAGTGGAAACCGTCTGCCCGATGACGAGAAATCCCAGCGCCAGCGCCACGAACAAAAACATCGGCAACAACGCCACACCCGCGCGGGCGATTTCCTGCCGGATGCGCGGCCTGACCACGTTTCGCGCCGTCCGGGATTTTCGTAAAATGACGCCCAGGGTGATCAGCGCAAACGCCACCAGTCCCTGCAAGGTGAGCAGAAACAGGAACAACTTTCGCCCCAAAAGGTCCGTGTAGGACTTTGGCACTTGCGCCCGACGGAACAATTGCGTGTTCGCCAGCTCAAACGCCTTTGCCAGATTTTCACGCACGAGTCCAGCGTAGGGCGGTGGCGGTGCCGGGTCAAAAAGGTTTTTCCGGACCTTTAAGCCGCACGCATGAACTGCCTTCCTCCGTTGGCCGATAAGTCATTGTCCAATTGATGTGCGCCGGCTTTGGGATTTTGACAGAGCGTGAAATTCACGCGCCCCATGCGTGGTTCCGGTGTCAAATCTCAGGACTGTTCGTTCCAAACCGGGCCGTTTTGTTTAACTTTCAGGCTTTCACACAATTGGCACGATATGGCCTGAGCCATGCTGGCTAATCGGCCATGACTAAAATCGCCTATAGCGAGAGCGAAAGCGGTAATGTCGTACGCACCGCTGTCGTTCCTGCCAATCGTTCCGAAGAGCCGAGGTTCGGCCCGCTCGACCGCGCGGTCATTGTGGTAATTCTCGCGTGTTTCCTCCTGTGCGTCGCGGGGCTGATCTATCCGCTGACCCACTGACTGACGCCGGTTTACCGGCCGGCCCGTTTCGAAACGGTTTCATGGCCTGACTAAGGCTGCGCGCAGCCTTACGAAAAAACTGTCCTTGGGGCGTGGCCTCGTTGCAAAATTCCCGCGATGACGCTCCGCGACGCCAAAGCCCGCCACGCCCGACTCGCCGACGAAATCCGCGGGCACGACCGCGCCTATTACGTCGAAGGCCGGCAGCTCATCACCGACCACGAATACGACCAGCTTTTCCACGACTTGCAGGAACTGGAGAAAAAATTCCCCGACCTCGTCACGCCTGAATCGCCCACACAACGCGTCGGTGGCACCCCCAGTGAAGGTTTTGCCCGCGTCAAACATCTCGTACCGATGCTTTCGCTCGACAAGGTCGAGGCCGCCGAACATCCCACCACCACCGAGGAAACCGACCGTGAAAAACGTAACCGCAAGCAGGACGAAAACACGCTGGCCGAACTCCGCGCGTTCGATGCGACTCTCCGCAAACAGCTTGGCCGCGACCACATCGAATACATCATGGAACCCAAAGTGGATGGCGTGTCCATCAGCGTTCATTACCGCCACGGCAAGCTCGCGCTCGGCGTCACCCGCGGCGACGGCACGGAAGGCGACGACATTACCGCCAATCTCAAAACCGTTCGTGCGATTCCGTTGGAACTGAAAATGAAAAACCCGCCCGCGCTGCTGGAAGTGCGCGGCGAGGCCTACATGCCCACGAAGGAATTCGAGGCCATCAACGCCAAACTCGCCGCTGCCGGCGAAAAACCATTTCCCAACGCCCGCAATGCCACTGCCGGCACGCTCAAGCAACTCGATCCGAAACTGGTCGCGCAGCGTCCGATTCGCGCCGTGTTTTACGCCACCGGCAAAGTGGATGGCATCGGATTCAAGAAACATTCCGAAATGCTCGAAGCCCTCGCGCGATTCGGTCTGCCCACGCAAAAGCTCTGGTGGGCTTGCAACGGTATCGAGGAGGTTTTAAAGATTTATCGTGAGAAGGTTATTGCGCATTACGACGAAGACCATGACCTGCGTCGGCAATTACCTTACGAGATTGACGGTATTGTGCTCAAGGTCAACACGCTCGCCGACTGGCTACGCATTCCCGGCCGCAGCCGCGCGCCCGGTTACGCCATCGTCCACAAACCCGTTCCCTGGATTACGCCCGCGGAAACGATGCTCAAAGCCATCACCGTGCAGGTTGGGCGCACCGGCGTGCTCACGCCCGTGGCCGAACTCGAACCCGTCTTCGTGCAAGGCTCGACCATTTCGCGCGCCACATTGCACAACGAAGACGAAATCCGCCGCAAAGACATCCGCATCGGCGACACCGTGGTCATCCGCAAGGCCGGCATGGTCATCCCGGAAATTTTCGAGGTGGTGAAAACCAAACGTCCGCCCGGCGCGAAGGAATTTGACCTGTTTAAACACGTCGGCGGCAAATGCCCGGCGTGCGGTGGGCCGATTGCGAAAGAAAAATTAAAATCGTCCAACAAAAAAGAGTCGCGCGATGAACGCGAAGGGAACGAAGGCGAAAAGGAATTATTTTCTTCGCAAACTTCGTGGCCTTCGCGCGAAACAGATTCGGAGGAAGAAGTTGCATGGCGTTGTCAGAATATCGCCGGCTGTCCGGCACAACAGACCCGGCGCATTGAATACTTCGCGCACCGCAAGGCGCTCGACATCGAATCGCTCGGCGGTATTGTCGCCGAAAAACTTGTCGAACGCGGTTTCGTCAAGGAACCGCTCGACCTGTTCAACCTGAAACTGGAGCAGCTGGGTAAACTGAACCTTGGTACGGATGATGAACCGCGCATATTCGGCAAGAAGAACGCGACGAAGGTTTTGGAAGCGTTGGCACGCGCCAAAACCGCGCCGCTGTCCCGCTGGATTCAAGCGCTGGCGATTGCCGACGTGGGCGAAGCTACCGCCAAACAACTTGCCGCCACGCACGAATCGCTGGAAACGCTCGCCCATTCCGAAGTCCTGCGCGACATCCGCGATCTTGGCGCAAAAGAAGCTGAACGAGCGGAAATCAGCCCGCGTTCACGCAAAAATCCGCCGAAAAATGATACTGAAAAAGTCGCGCGCGAGCAGCATGATGCTGCACTCAAACAGGAAATTGCGGAAATCGAATTGCGGCTGGCGGCCGGCGGCCTGAAAGCGCGAATGCCGGAAGTCGGACCGGTAGCGGCGGCGAGCGTGCTGGATTATTTCGCGTCGCCCGCCGGGAAAAAAGTTCTGGCCCGCATCAAAGAAGTGGGCATCAAGCCGCACAGCGAGAGGGTTAGCATTGCCCCACCGGAAGGTTTTTTTGCGGGTAAAACCTTTGTGCTGACCGGCACGTTGCCGACGCTGACGCGCGAGGAAGCCAAGGCAAAAATCGAATCCCTCGGAGGCAAGGTAACCGGCAGTGTGAGCAAAAAAACGGATTTCGTCCTGGCAGGCGAGGAAGCCGGTTCCAAGCTCGATAAGGCGAAACAACTCGACATCAGAATTTTGGATGAGGCTGAGTTTTTGAAGATGGTCGGACTCAAATAAAATGCCTGACAGACTGGCATCGAAACTGCGGTCATTATATGGCAAAGAATGAAGGGGTTGTTTGCAATTGTATTGACGATTAGTCTATTGGCAGCGAGCTATGTTGTTTCTGCGCTCATCTCCTTTGACTTTACGTGGATCCTTATCGGAATCACTTCAATATGGGCTGCAATTGATTCGAAAAGGATCGAACTGAATCGTTACAAATTGGGCTTGGCATGCAGGCCGATCGTTTTGTTCTGTCTTTGTAATCTGCTGTGGATTCTTATCTTCCCATGGTATGTGTGGGCGCGCTTCAAAATTAAGGACGGCACGGTAGCTTTTAAGGATGAAACCCTCGAAAACATCGGTCCGGTCAGGCGTTTCTTCCGCCGGTTCTCGCGAACCGCAGAGTGGGCGGCGGAATGGTGCCTGATCGTTTTGGTCGGTCTCAAGTTTGCTTTTCTGCTTTTCTGTATAGAAGAATCCTGGCGCGGCCCACGCGTTTTGGAAAATTACAAACATGAATTGGAGGCCAAAGGTGAATCCTTCGATTGGGACGCCATGATTCCGCCACCGGTGCTCGATTCTCAAAATATTTTCAGTGTGCCGATGATGTCGGCATGGTTCATTAAACCTTCCGGGAAAAACGTTATTACTGAAGATCTGGCCAAACGTCTGAACTATCCAGACACTGCGCCGATAGTATTGGTTGCAAGAGTAATTATTGAACCACCTGGCACACACGCGCATCCCGGAAAGCCTGATGCGCCGTTGCGATTCGACGATCCCATGTCGTGTCAGCAAGCGAGAGCTTTGATTCAAAGCGTTATTGGGCCGAATGTGCTGAGTGCGCGCGGTAACGGCACACTGTTGGCTCGACCATTGGGCACAAATGCCATCAAGCCTGTAAATATTTATTTGGAAGTGGAAAAGCAGCCAACACTCAGAGATCTCATCGTGTTTTTTGGCGACCGCAACAATTCGATTTCAGGGCCTTTGACTGTCAAACCTGATGGCTCTAATTCGTTTAGGGTGCTGACATCCCTTTGTCTCGCTTCAGATTATTTAAAATGGAGTGACCAATTTAATAGTGATTTTGACCTGATGCGACAGGCGCTTAAACGACCTTATGCCCGAATGGACGGTGATTACCGTTATCCACCAACCATGCCCATTCCGAATTTTGTCAACATTCGGGCGGTCTCCCAAACGCTGGCGCAACGGTCACAATGTTACCTGCTTCTCGGCCAGCCGGACAAAGCGCTGCAGGAACTAACCTTGCTTAACAACCTGCGGCACGTGTTAGAAAGTGCGCCTACAGGAAAACCCATGTCTTTGGTATCCGCGATGATTAATGTTGCCGTCGCAGGACTGTATGTTGACACCGTAGCGGATGGATTCCGCTTACACGCCTGGCAACAGCCGCAACTTGGCGTTCTTCAGAAACAACTGGGGCAAATCAATCTGGCGCCGTTTGTGAAGGAATCTTTTCATGAAGAAGAGGTATCCGCTTGCCACATTTTTCAGATTGCGATGGCCCCATTTGAAATACAGCGTGTTCCAAATGCGACTTTGTGGCAGAAAATCAAACACGCAAAGACGTCTAATTTCATGCGCGGGTTTTTCTATTTCAGTATAATCAACGTCGTCAAAACAGATGAATTGATTGTCGACAGCATTGATCCTTCTCAAAAGATTGTATGGCCACAAAAGACCGCCAAGTTTCAATATGAAGTGGGCAAGCTCGAACACGCAAATGCGTGGCAATTGATGCCTTACAAGTTGCTTGCCGTTATTGCGGTCCCCAATTTTACAAAGGCTGTTCAAACATTTGCTTTTGATCAGTCTAAGGTAGACGAGGCACAAATTGTTTGTGCCTTGGAATGTTATCGCCTTGCGCACGGCAATTATCCCGAAACACTGAACGAACTTGTACCACAGTTCGTTGACAAACTACCGCACGACATCATCGGTGGCCAACCGTTGAAGTACCGCCGGATAGCCGACGGCCGGTTCATGCTTTATTCCATCGGTTGGAATGAAACCGATGATAGCGGGCAATTTTCTCCGTCTTCTTACGACAAAGGTGATTGGATCTGGCAGTAAAAATACTTTATCAACCACCAGTTATTTGCGCCGTCGACTTTGACATGTAACTTTCCAAGCTCCGGCTCCGTCAAGTACGGCAATATGAAAACCAAAAACCTGAAAACGGCCGCGAAATCCGCGGCTTTGGTCACTGTCCTGGCCTGCGGCATCAGCCTGCGCGCGGCCACGCCATCAACGCCACAAACATTGGGCGATTCCGTCACGAGCCAAAATCCATTCCAAACCGTGGCGATGAGCAATTTCTCGGAAGCAAGAGCGTTGACCGGCGCCTATATCATATTGGCCACCGGCGATCACGATTACAAAGGCCATCGGGTGAAGGCCATGCACCAGATTGAGGCGGCTGGAAAGTTGCTGGGCATGGATCTGGCCGGCGACGCCAAAGACAGGCAAAAGCAAGTTCTCTCGGATGACAAACTGCGCGAAGCCCGGAGACTGCTTGAAACCGTGCTCGGCGCGGCCGAAGTCAAATCCCAACCGCGCATCAGCAAGCACATCGCCGAAGCCATCAATCAAATCAATACCGCCCTGTCCATCCGCTGACAAGCACCGCAGCCATTTTCAACCACCGGATTCTCCCTGAGTTGGCGCAACCTGTTTGCGCCAATTTCTTATTGTGTATCCATTCCATCAAGGACCGGCGAATTCCGGATTACCACATTTTTGACCACGACGAATTTGGCCGCCGGCACACCGCGCATGAGCTGCGCCTTGAAATTGTCGATCTCCAGTCCATCCACATCGAAACAAGCCATCGCCGGGCGCATCTCCAACTGCTCGAAACCCACGGTGACGTTCGCCAGTTCCAATCCGTGGACATGCCGCGCATAAAGCCCATAGGCAGGCATTATTCCGAGCCGTGACGGCTCCGGATAGTCCGTACCCAGTTCGCGGGGCAGGAGCTGCGCATCCGCCTTGGTGCCGCCACCCTTGAATATCAGATGAATATTTTCCAGGCGGATGTTCTCCAGCGGTTGTTTGGGCAGGCCGTCCAGTTGAATGCCGCTCATCGGATCGATGCCGGTTGCGTTGACGTTGGAAATGAAAATATTTGCGGCCCGGCCCGGTGTCGTCACGTCCGGACCGCGATTGCGCCTGCCGGTGGTGATGTAAATGGGATAGCCGACGACGTCCATCATCGTGAGGTTGTTGATGGAAATGTTTTCCATGACGCCGCCGTCCACCTCCTCCAAGGCCAAACCGCGGCAGGCGCGGAACGTGCAATTGGCAACGGTCACGTTGCGGAACCCTCCGTTGGCTTCGGTGCCGAATTTGATCCGGCCCATGCCGCCACGTTCCGGCTTCATCGTGCCATCCAGCAGCGTGCCTTCCTGAAAACCGGAGACCTGGCAATTCACAATCGTCAGATTTTCCGTGATGACATTCCGGCCCAGCGCAAAGGTGCTCTTCGGACACAAGCCGTCGTCACGCGGCGAGTTGATGCGGCAATTGGAAACCATCGTGTTGCGGCAGCAATCAATGTCAATGCCGTCGCGGTCGGTGTCCATCGTCACGTTGTCCACGGTGTTGTTGTCACAGCCGGTGATGAGGACGGCGAAGTGGCCGCCGTGAAAAATCGTGATGTCACGCAGCAGCACGTTGCGGCACAGCTTGAGCGCGATGGCCTTGTTGCCGAGCCGGACGGGCGGAGAATTCGCTTCCAGCTGAGGTGTGCGGTTGGTCGGAGTCCAGCTGGAAAACCCGCACAGGTCGTCGAGCAACTTGTCGTCGCGCACCAGTCCGCCGCCGTTGATCATGCCGGTGCCGGTGATGGAAACGTTCGTGAGATTTTCGCCCCAGATGAGGCTGTTGTGAAAATACGTGTGCCCGCCGTCCTGATACGCCTGACCCTCCCAGGTTTCCGTCGGATCGTAAGCATTCATTGCCTGCGACGCGCCAAGAATCACCGCGCCGGCGTCCAGGTACAAATGAATGTTATTGGTCAGGTGAATGCTGCCGCACAGATACGTGCCCGCCGGAACAAATACCGTTCCACCGCCGGCCTGGGAGGCTGCCAGAATCGCCTGATTGATCGCGGGGCTGTCCAGATTCGTCCCGTCACCAACGGCGCCATAGCTGCGAACGTTGAAAACCGTTTTGTCATCCGGCGCGGCAATGACCGGCAGGAGAAAACAAAAAGAAATGAAGATGGCAAAAGTGCGTGTTTTCATTTTCCGATTCTGGCTGATTCTCCCGCCGTTGGCAACGGGCAGTAAAATTTGGCGCGAGATGTTCAAGGTGATACGACGTGGTAGAACCGTACGCGATAATTGGTGGCCGAATGGTCAGTAAATGAGAACGGCGAATTGGTAGCGGTGAAATTGGTCAGGTCGGTCCACACAATGGGAGCGACCAGATTGGTGGCGGCCTGGATGCGATAGCTGAAATTGGTCTGCAACGTGAGATTGAAGGCAAAGCCGCTGGCGCTCGACTGAAAGGGACCGGTAAATTGTGCCGCCGGCCCGTTGAGAGCGAGCCGATCGGCGCTGAATTCGCTGGTTTCGCCGCCTGCCGATGTGGCGGTAGCGGTAAAATACTGCCCGGCATAATTGCCAGCGGCAGCGAGCGTGAACCCGGCATTGCCGGAACCATCGGTGTTGATGCCGACCGTGCCAACGTAAAACCGGCCTGCGCCGGGGTCGTTCGTGGCGTTACGATAGACATCAATGAAGAAAGCGCGGTTGGCCAGGCTGTTCAACGTGCCGGAAACCATCGTACTGGTCACGAAGACAGAGGCGTTGGTGAGGACGGGGAAATTTTGGAGATTATTGCCGCCGTTAACCAGTTCAATGCCCAGGCTGCCGTTGCCAAAGATGGAATTACCACGGATGGCAATCCCGGCCGTGTTGGTATCACCGACCTGAACGCCATCCCCATAATTGAAGGCAATCTGGTTGCCGCGGCCAGAGCCGTCGGGTTTAAGACCGATGACATTGTTGGTGGTGCCGCCGAAAATGATGAGGCCGGTGGAATTCGGCAACGCGTTGGTGCCGGTGGCATCTGTCCCAATGTCGTTGCCTTGAATCCAATTGCCGGTGGTGCCGACGCCGGAAATATAAACGCCATAACCGAAGAAGCCGGAAATAACATTGCCCGCTCCAGCCACCGCGCCGCCGATGATGTTATTGTTCGCGCCGGCAAAGATGATGATGCCCGCGAACGCGCTGCCGACAACTTTTGTTCCATCCGGGCTGGTACCGATGTAATTCCCTTCAATCACGTTGCCGCTGGTGCCCGGACTGGCCAGATAAACCCCATAGTAATTGCCGGATATGATGTTGCGCGCGCCGGCGACAGTGCCGCCGATGATATTGTCGGGCGTGCCGAAGGGCATATAGACGCCGGCAAGGGAATTAGGGACGGCATTGGTGCCGGTGATGTCGGTGCCGATGTAATTTCCCTCAACCACGTTGCTGCTGGTGGTGTTGCCAGCAAAGAAAACTCCCGCTGGTGCGTTGCCGGAAATAACATTGCGTGCGCCGGTGGCCGTCCCGCCGATGGTGTTGTTGGTCGCGCCGCTGTCCAGGAGCACGCCGCCATAGCCATCGCCATTGCCGAGGCCATTGGTGCCGGCGGCATCCAGGCCGATGAGATTGCCTTGAACCCAATTCCCGGTGGCAACGGAGTTGCCGATATCTATGCCGTATTGGCCATTACCGGAAAGAACATTGCCGGCGCCGGCAACGGTGCCGCCGATGAGATTTTGGGTGCCGCCAAAAAGAGCGACGCCGCTCAACGCATTGCCCAGAGCGGTTTGGCCGCTGGCGTTCACGCCGAGGTAATTTCCAGAAATGACGTTGCCGGTCGTGTTGGTCAGGTAGATGCCGTATTGCGAGTTGCCGGAAATGACATTACGCGCCAGTGTATTCGTGCCGCCAATCATATTTCCACTCGCACCGCTGGCGATGAGAATTCCCTGATAAGCGTTCGGCGCGGCGTTGGTACCGCTGAAATCAAGGCCAAGCCAGCAGCCGGAAATGGTGTTATTGGTCGCGTCCGCATAAACCAGCGTCAGGCCGTTCCAGTTGAACTTCTGGAACGAAAGAGTTTTAACCTGGCAGTTGGCCGCATAAATCAGCAGGCCCGTGGCCGTGCCGGGCGCGTAGGCTTCGGGAATCATCTGTGAGCCATCCACGACGATGAGCGGTTTGCCCGCGAAGCCCGGCTGGGTGGAACCGTCCATCACCGTGCCGTTCGCCACCAGCGGCGGCAGCAGACCGGTGAGATGGATATTGAAAACACCGTTGCTGTAGCCGGGGTCATTGGTGGCGATGTTGAACCGGATGGTCGTACCGGGATGATCGGTTGCGTAATAAATCGCCGCGCGCAAACTGCCGGGGCCGGCATCGGCGGTGGTGGTGACGAGGTTGGTGAGCGGCACGGCGGGCGGGCCGTAAAGAAAAGCCAGCGCCGCGCGGTCGCCGGGGCTAAGACAGTAATTGCCCAGGCGGAACTGGTAGCGCGGAAAATTGGGCGGCCTGGGTTGTTGCGTGGCCAGCACCCCGGGATTGGTTGAATCAAAATCCCAGCCGAGGTGCATCACGGATTCAAAATCGTAATTCCCATTCGTGACGGTTGTGGAATCAGGGGTGAACCAGAACAGGTTGCTCGGCTCGTCGGTAATGTTGTTCGTCAGGACGGTAATATAATTGGTCGCGTCGGGCCGGATGTTTTCGTGCGTGAAGCCGAACGAGTGGCCCATCTCGTGGCAAACCTGCGCCCGGCTCAGGCTGGAAACGGAAACCACCTGGGGATTGGTACCGACGGAGACGTTGTCAAAGCCGTTGGTATTATAGGTGAAAAGGATCCAATGCGTTTGGTTGGTGTGCGGCACGAACCGGACATTCGCAGCCAGCTGCCATTCACGCAGACCGTCGAGATACGTCGCCTGTTGCGTCGTGGTCAGGGTGTTGGTGAATTGATAAGGCACAATGCCGTTCGTCCAAGGGACGTTCACCGGTGAGGTGCCGGCATAAAAATTTCCGGCGGAAACCCGGGCGATCACCAGCAGCCAAAGCCCGGAAGCCATCCAAAAAGAACCCCGGACGCGCCTTTTGAGCGAAATACGACTTCGGGAACCGGCCTCTGATTGTTTCACGACCTCATATCTATAAACGGCGCGAATGATTTTCGCAAGTTCAAGTTATACGCTGCCGCTGTGAATAAATCGCAGGAGGATGTCCACAAACGCCGGAGACTTCGTCTGGTGCCGGCGTCTCAAATAATGTGTGACGGCGGCTGGCAAATCCGTCACACTCGCCTCATGCAGAGCGCCTCGATCAGGAAGTGGCTTCTGGCGTTGACCTTGCTGGCCGTCATTCTGTGGACCATCGTGCACTTCTACAATCAAAACGCACAAAAGACGGGGAACGTCACGCGCATCATCCTGGAACCACAAGATTATTTCTCCTACCACCCGCCCGAAGCCTCGGCCTCCAAAAAGCAAAAACCAACCGGTGCGAATGCCGCCGATTCTCAAAAAACCTTGCGCCAGAAAGTCGAGGAATGGCTGGCGCTGCACCATCGCTCCGCCCCCAGCCTGCTCGCGGCCTTTCATGTTTTGAATGACACCAGTTATTTAAGGGAGGCGGCCACCAACTTCTCCAACAACCCGCAGGTCGATCTGGCGGTTCTGGCGCGCAATGTGTTTCCGGAGGACCACCGCAAGTGGCTTGATCTGTTCAAGGCGTCGTCCCCCAGCAACTCGCTGGCAAATTACCTGTCCGCCCAAAACTATTTCCAGAACGGCCAGTCCGAAACGGCGGTCAAAGATCTGGTGGCGGCCACCGGCAAGCCGGAGTTTGAAAATTACACCCTGGAATCCCGGTTGAATGCGGAGGAATTGTGCCAGTTTTTGGGAAAGTCATCCCTGGATTCAACCGAGACCGCGCTGGCGGGTTCAGCCGGAGATACGTTGCCGGAACTGGCAACCGTCAAACAACTTGCCTCGCAAATGGAGGACCTGCAAAAGCAGGAACTGAATGTCGGTGACAACAATTCCGCCGAAAATCTGGCCGAGATGGGGACGATTCTGGGAAGTCAGCTCAACAGCGGGGCCAGCGGCAACTACATCATCAATCAACTGGCCGGCATCGCCATTGAGGAAAGGATGTTCGATCAGCTGGATCCAAATACCAGCTACGATTTCCTCGGCGGGGAGACGCCCGGCCAGAGATTGCAGGAACTCAAACAACAAAAATCAATGCTGAGCCAGCTGGATAAAAGTTTTGAAGCCATGCAACCCGGCTTGACCGAGGCGGAAAAAGTCAGCTTCCAGGAACGGGTAAAAATTTATGGCGAAGTCGCGGCCATGCGCTGGTTGGTGCAACAGCACGATATTCCTCAAAACGGCCCGTGACAAAAATTATTCCAACCGCCGGCGAAACTCCGCGCACGCTTTGGCCACATCCGGCGCGTTGAGAATGGCCGACACGACGCAAACGCGCCGCGCGCCCGCAGCCAGCACGTCACCCAGATTTTCCAGATGGATGCCGCCGATGGCGAACCACGGGATGTTCACCTCGCTTTGCGAGGCCGCCGCCCAGCGAACGTATTCCAGCGTCACCGGTTTCGCGGTTGGTTTGGTGCCCGTCGCATAAACCGGTCCGATAGCGAGGTAATCCGCGCCCGCCGCCAGGGCGCGTTTCGCCTGCCTCGGTGCGTGGGTACTTAAACCAATTTTAAGTTTTGAGCTTTGAGTTTTGCCTGCCGCGTCGAAGCGAAGCGAAGATGGGAGTTCGGAAACGTTTTTGTATCCCGCGTCAAAAAAGTCTTCCTGACCCAGATGACAAAGTTCTGCGCCGGTTTTACGCGCGATTTCCACGTGATCGTTGATGACGAGGCCGACGTGGGCGCGGCGCGTGACCGGCAGGATGGCTTCCGCCATGCGCCGGATTTCGTCGGGCGTGGATTTTTTTGCGCGGAGCTGGATCAAGTCCGCGCCGCCGTCACAGAGTTGTTGCGCCACGACCTCCGGCGTACGGCCGTGCAAGCAGGCCGTGTCCACGAACGCATAAAGCCGGCAATCAGCGAGCGGTTTCACGGAAAAACTTTAACCGCGAAAGACGCGAAATACACGAAACAAAATCCAAGCCAAGACCATTCGTCGCAAAATGTACTCGCCCTGGCATTCGAGTTAACGAGGCTCCAGTCAACTTTACGATATGCGATTTCTGATTTACGAGACTTTCGGAAAATGCAACATGGCGCGTAAATCGAATATCGTAAATCAAAAATAATGAACCTCCTCACGTCGGCCGCTACTTCTTTAGCGGGTCCGTTCAAATGCTGTTCGCCAGAACCATTCACTGCGCGAGACGAATCGGACGAGGACGTTTTGGAGCGACGGCGCGAGCATCAGCCGCTGCAACCATTTTGCCCACGCGAGCCGCCGCGCAAACGCGGCGTCGCACCGGCGGGCCAGCGACTGCTGCATTTGCGCCCATGGAATCTTACCCTGACTCCACGCGGCCAGCGGTTCGACGGCCATTTCGGCCGATTCGAACGCCATGGACATCCCATTGCCCGTTACGGGCGGAATCATGGTGATGGCGTCACCGACGCAACATTCGACGCGCGCGGCGGCGCGTTGCGGTCGCAATGAAATACCGGCCACCGCACAAAATGAGTTTTCATCGAATTCCGCCGCCGCCAGACGCCGGTTCAATGGCGAACCGGCCTGGCCGCGCAGCCATTCGCGCCAGTTTTGTGGCGTACGGTCCTCGCCCGCCCGTCGTCGAAACAATCCGCAAACGTTCACCGCGCCGCCCTCCACGCGGCACAGGCCGACGTAGCCCTGTCGCGAAACGTGCATTTCCAGATCGGCGGTCAGCGTAACGCCGCGCGCGTGCGCCTTCAGACCGAACCAGCGCGAACCATTTTCCTTCATCTGCGCGCGCCGCCCCGTGGCGCGGACAATGCCTTCGCCGAAATCCCCATCGCGCCGCCGCTGGTCTTCCAGCAATTCGCCGCCGAGCCGGCGGAATTCAACGGCGAGCGTGTGGTCCATCGTGAAACGCGAAAGGCAAATCGCGTGGGCGGGCAGGGAACGCGGCGGGGCGGATTGCGTTGCCGAAAAGAAAGCCGCGGTGCCGGCGTTCACCGCGCCCGCGCGTTTGAGCAACTCGCGCAGGCCGAGCCGGGAAAGCATTTCCTGGCCGCGGCCGCTGATGAACTCGCCGCAAACCCGATGGCGCGGATAATGCCCGGCCTCCCACACAGTCACCGGCACCGCACACCGGCGCAGGCCGATACCGAGCGTCAACCCGGCCAGACCGCCGCCGACAATCGTGATGGGTTTTACTGCCATGTCATTCAACCCTTTCGCCGCGCGACAAATAAATGGCTGAAAAAGCCAGTGCCGCGCTCGGTTAATTGCCAGTCGTTGTCCACCGGCCACAGCGCCGAAAGTTCGTGGCTGGTAAATCCCGCGCGCACGCTTACGGCCGCGTCGTGTCGGGTCACGGAATTGCAGCCAATCGCCCAAAGCAACCCGCAACAAAACAACGGCCAGGGCGCGCGGCGCGGCTCAATCGCCACGAACAAACGCGCCTGGCCGGCAACGGCACGAAATAATTCCACCAGCCGCGTGTCTTCAAAATGATGGAGGAACAAATTGGCGACGACGACGTCCAGTCCGGCAGCCGTGGACAGCCAGTCGAAAACGTCCGCCGCCACCGCTTCCGCGTGCCAACCGAGCGGCGTGAACGCTGTCAGTGTCTGCAAACTCATGATCTTCTGGTTGTCGAGCAGGGTCACCCTCGTGTCCGGCCAGGGGGGAGATATTTTTTTTGCGACGCGCACCAGAAAATGGCCGTCACCCGCGCCGAGATCGGTGATTTGTTTTGGTGCAGTCCCATTCCCGGCGGTTTGCAATGCCTTTGCCATGATGCTGTGATTGCGCATCCAGGCGTTGATGCGGCGCAAATCGCGGCGCGACCACCGGGCACGCGGATCACCGGGTGGCAGTTCATCGAGCAATTCCGGTTGAATGATGCGGTTCATTGTGGCCGTATTTGCATGGGCGGAGAGCAACCGCACTTTCACAAGCGCGGCGACGGGTTTATTTCACTTCCAGCAGCGCACCGTGGCAACTGAAACCCGCGCCAAACGACGACATCCACCACAACCCATCCGGCACGGCATCGTGCAAGGCGCGCTGGAGCACAAAAAACACGGTCGGGCTGCTGATGTTGCCGTATTCGCGCAACACGGCGGCGCTGTGGCGAACGTCGTCCTCGGTCAATCCCAGCTTGTCCCGCAGCGCGAGCAGTACGTCGCGTCCGCCGGTGTGCAGGATCCAGCCGGCCACACGCTCGCGCTTGACCCCGGCGGTGGCCAGTGATTCGGTCAAAAGTTTGGCGGCCTCGCCGCCGGCGATTTGCGGCACCTGCAAAGACAGCATGTTCCGCAACATGCCGTTTTTATGACCGAACCGCAGCGTGTCGCGTTTGTCCGGTGCGAGGCAGGATGAACCGAATTTCCATTCGACGCGCCGACGGTTCGGCTGCGGTTTCCGCGTCAGCACGGCGGCGCCCGCGCCGTCGCCAAACAGACAGGCGCTGATGAGCACGCCGGGGTCGTCGTCCAGATAAAACGCCGCGCTACAGACTTCGACGCAAACCGACAAGACCTTTTGCGCGCGTTTGGCGGCCAGCAGGGCTTCGGCGGCGCGCAGATTGGGCAACGCCGCGCCGCAACCCTGCCCGACCAAATCGAGCGTGAAGACGTCCGCACGCAGGCCCAGCCGTTCGCTCACGTAACTCGTCAGCCCCGGACACAAATAACCGGTGCAGGTGCTGATGAGCACGGCGTCAATTTCGGCGGGGATGCAGCCGGCGTCCTGCAACGCGCGTTGCGCGGCTTCCGCGGCCAGCGCGGGCGCGTGTTTGGTGAAACGCGTCTGCAGCACATCCGGCGTGAGATTAAACACCTCGGTCAGCGGATTGAGCGCGAGATGACGCGTGGCAACGCCATTGTCGCCGCAGAGCACTTTTTTAAGAATGGCGCGCGAGCGGGGCGCGAGTCGTGCGAACGGTTCGGCCTGTCGGAGAACGTCCCAACAATCGCGTTGCGCATAACACTGCGCCGGTGCGGCGGTGCCGAGTCCAGTGACAAACATGAGGAAGGCTAACGCGCATTCCGGCGGCGCGCCACTTTAATGATAAGATGCCGGAGAAATGCACTTGTTCCACCCACAATTGCTGAATTAAAGTTGAGTTGCTGGCCGAGTGTAAGGTTCCTAGATTGTCGAAAGAACTCGTTATCGTGTTATGATCAGGTGCACGTTTATAATCCTTTTTATCTGGGTTGTGTTTTTTGGGGCGACACACAGCCTCGCGGACGAGAGGATCTGGCTAAAAGCTAAGATCAACGGCAAGCCTGTGCACCTTTGTTTTGATTCCGGGTCTAGTTTTTCGGCTCTTTGTCCGCAAACGGTGCAGAAACTAGGATTAAAGTTCATTCCGGCTCCAACGAACGGCCTTTGGCACGGAGTTCTGGCTGGTGATACCGAGGACTGTACCCTGACGTTGGATGGAATAAATGGCAAGACGAGTTTTCTGGTTTTAGATCTGCCTTCATACATGAGTGCGGATATAGATTTTGACGGGCTAATCGGATGGTGGACTATAAGCCAAAACGTATTGCGGATAGATGCAGTTGCGAGAGAAGTCACCTATCTCTCGAAGGTGCCTGGACAAACCGCTCAATGGACTCGGCTTTCCGTGCTTGCCGTTACCAATTCTGGTGCGCTGGATCTGCAAATACCACACGGCGACCATACAAACGGTGTCCTTTGCATAGATACCGGATCTGCGTTCGGAATCGCCCTACCCACGCAAGAATGGCGTCGGTGGAAAGAGGCACATCCGCACACTCCCATAACGCTTGCGACTGATTTCACACCTGAAGATGGTTTTTTTGTCCGCGAAGAAGCTTGGGCTGACCAGATCTCCATCGGTCCGCTAGTTCTGACAGGCGTGCCCATCGCACAGGCGGATCCAGCAGGTGCAGCCCGGTGGGGCGCGCAATACGAGGGCACCCTTGGGCTGGCAGCGCTCAAGCGCTTGGATTTTATCGTCGATGGCAACAATGACTTGGCGTATTTGCGAGCCAAAAGAACGCACCCGCCTGCCTACCCTCACAACCGTTTAGGCGCAATCTTTGTGCCCACGGCCACGTACAAGAATCAAGCTGTTGCCTGGGTGGTGGACGGTGGTCCTGCCTGCGACGCGGGCGTACGCAACGGCGACGTTCTTTTGCAAGTGGACAAAGTACCCGTCACAGGCTGGAGTGATAGCTGGCGAAACCGTTTTTATATGCCGGCCGGAACCAAATTGAAGCTCACACTCAGTCGTAGTGGGAAAATCTTTACAACCACAGCCACCTTGCGTGAAATCCTTCAGCCAAGCTCCAACAAGAACAAGTGAGTAATCAGCACAAGGTCAAACTTGTTCCATAAAGACAAAAACGGCGGCGGAAAAATTCCCGCCGCCGCGAATTGTTCACGTCTTTTTATTTCAACCCGACGAGGTAGCCGAAGCGCGCGCGGAACTGTTCCGGAGTCATGGAAACCACGGCGGCGCATTTGGCAAGCTGCTTGGCATTTTCGAAATCCTCGCGTTCGAGCCGGATCATGTAGGCGCAGGCGCATTCGAAGGCCTCGCCGTCCACGTTGACCTTCCGGTTCTGCATCCGGCCGGTCTTCGGGTCTAGCATCTTGTCGAACGGCAATGGATTCATGGCGCCGTTCACAAAACTGATGATGGCGCCGTATTTACCGGCTTCCGGCGACAGCAGGAATTTCACGGCAGCATAACCGAGATCGCGCGTGTACTCGGCGTCGAAGGGAATTGGGTCGGCACAGCGCAGCTCATAGCCGAGGTCCTTGTCAATGAAGGTCATTTTGATGCCGAGCTTTTCCAGGCGCTGATTCAAAAGCTCCTTCATCAGGCGGCCAAACTCAATTTCGCCGAGCCGCAGATGGCCGTGGTCGTCGCGCAAGACCTTGCCGAAACGTTCCAATTGTCCTTCGGGCAGCGCCTTGATCAGTCCCTGCTCGCCCATCGCCTCGATCAGACCCTCGGCGAGAATGACGATGCCGTTTTGCGAACCATCGGCGCGGCGTTTGATGATGGAACCGATGATGATATCACAGACTTCATCCACGGACACCTGGCGGTTGCGAAATTCCTCCGGGATGATGACCAGCGTGGCCGCGGCCGCCTTGCCGATGCCGAGCGCCAGATGTCCCGCCGCGCGGCCCATGCTGATGATGATGTACCAGCGCGACGTGGTGCGGGCGTCCTCGGCCAGATTGCGCACGATGTCCACGCCGTAATGCCGCGCGGTTTCGAAACCGAACGTCGGCGTCGATCCAGGCAGCGGCAAATCGTTGTCAATTGTCTTGGGCACGTGCGCGACGTGAATTTTTCCGTTGCTGCGCTTGGCCACCTGGCTGGCGGAAAACGCCGTGTCATCGCCGCCAATCGTCACCAGCGTCGTGATGCCCAGTTGTTCAAGAACCTTGAACACGTTCTGCATGCTGGTTTCGGACTTGGTCGGGTTCGTGCGCGAGGTGCCGAGAATCGAGCCTCCACGCAGATGAATCCCCGTCACATCGCGAATCGCCAGCGGCCGGCAGTGTTGCGCCTCGCCCGCGGCAAGCCATTTGAAGCCGTCGTAAAAACCGATGACTTCATAGCCCTGGTTGATGCCCTCGATGGTGGCTGCCGCGATGACGCCGTTGATGCCCGGCGCCGGTCCGCCACCGACCAAAATACCCAATCTGCCTCTGCTCATGTGAATGTTGTGATGGTTGATTAAAACTGGTTAAAAAACAGGAACCATGACAGGGTGCCTGGGAACGGTAAAAAATTCAATTCCATTCTTGCCATAATCAAACCACAATTTGCCGGAATGAATCGGGCAATTTTCCTCGACCGCGATGGAACGCTTATCGCGGAAAAAAATTATCTGAGCCGGCCGGAAGACGTGAAACTTTTTCCGGCCACGCCCGTTGGCTTGAAACGGCTCGGCGACGCGGGCTTCAAGCTGTTCATCGTGTCAAACCAGTCCGGCGTCGGCCGCGGCTACTTCACGCTTGCCGACGTGGAGCGCGTCAACGAGCATCTCGGCCGCGAACTGACGCGCCGCGGCGTGCGCTTCGAGAAAATTTACATCGCGCCGGAAAAACCCGACGAGCCGAGCCATGGACGCAAACCGTCGCCGCAATTTTTGTTCGACGCGCGCGACGAATTCGGGCTGGACCTGGCGCAAAGCTATTTGATCGGTGACAAACTGAGCGATTTGGAATGTGGCTGGAATGCAGGGGTGAAAAAGAGCATTCTCGTGCGTACCGGTTACGGCGCGGAACTGGAACGTGAATCGCCGGAAAAAATTTCGCGCGCCGCGATTGTGGACGACATGAACGGCGCGGCAGAGTGGATTTTGAATTCCGATTCAAAATTAAAAATTACAAATTAAGAATTTCATCATGTGCGGCATCATTGGATACGTCGGTAACAAAGCGGCCACGCCCATCCTGCTGGAAGGATTGCGGCGGCTGGAATATCGCGGTTACGACAGCGCGGGCGTCGCCGTGGTGCTTGATGGCAATCTGCTCGTGCGCAAGAAAAAGGGCCGGATTGATGAGGGGCTTGCGCGCCTGTTGAAATCTGAACCGGCCGCCGGAAACCTTGGCATCGCCCACACGCGCTGGGCCACGCACGGGCCGCCGTCGGACATCAATTCCCATCCGCACCTCGACCAATCCGGCAAAATCGCCATCGTCCACAACGGCGTCATTGAAAATTACGATGCGCTCAGGGAAAAGTTGCTCAAGGCCGGACACAAATTCCGCTCCGCCACCGACACCGAGGTGCTGGCGCACTTGATCGGCGATTATTACGAGAAACGGAAAAGCGAGGTAGGGTCATCGCGCTGCGATGACCGGACGGCGCAGCGCGCCGTCCCTGCCCAAAACGGTAATTCCAACCCGTTGACCCTGGCCGTTTGTGACGCGCTCCGCGAAGTCATCGGCACCTACGGCCTCGCCGTGGTTTGCGCCGACCAGCCCGACACCATCGTCGGCGCGCGGCGCGGTTCGCCGCTCATCATCGGCATCGGCAACGGCGAAAATTTTCTGGCCAGCGACGCCAACGCCTTTGTCGGAGCCGCGCACACGAAAAAAGTCGTTTACCTCAACGACTACGACGTGGCCACCATCACGCCCGAACGCTTCGATGTTTTGAATCTCGGCGCCGACACCGCCAACGTTCAGATCAGTAATCTCGAGTTCAGCCAGGAAGACGCCGCGCGAGGCAAATACGCACATTTCATGCTCAAGGAAATCTTTGAGCAACCGCAGACGGTGCACAACGCCTTGCGCGGGCGCGTGGACCAGGAGGGCGCAACCGCAAAATTCGGCGGCTTGAACCTGACGTCCGCCGAGTTGCGTTCGATTGACCGCATCGTCATCGCCGCCAGCGGCACGAGCTGGCACGCGGCGCTGGTGGGCGAATACCTGATTGAAGAACTTGCGCAAATCCCGGTGGAGGTCGAGTTCGCGCACGAATTTTGTTATCGCAACGCGCCGCTTGAAAAAAACACCGTACTGCTCGTCCTCTCGCAATCCGGCGAGACCGCCGACACGCTCGCCGCGCTGCGGGAGGCCAAGCGCCGCGGCCACCGCGCGCTCGCCATCGTCAACGTCGTCGGCAGCACCATCGCGCGCGAATCCGACGGCGGCATTTACATGCACGCCGGGCCGGAAATCGGCGTGGCCTCGACCAAGGCCTTTGTGTCCACGCTCACGATCCTTTCGCTGCTGGCCGTGCATCTGGGGCGGCTGCGAAATCTTTCCGCCCGCCGGGCGCTGGAAATTCTGCATGCGCTCGAAGCCGTGCCCAAACAGCTCGAGGCCATCCTTGCGCAAAATAACGCGCTCAAGAAACTCGCGAAGAAATATCACAAGGCCGACGATTTCTTTTTCCTCAGTCGCGGCTACACGTTCCCGATTGCGCTGGAAGGCGCGCTCAAGCTGAAGGAAATTTCCTACATCCACGCCGAAGGTTATTCGGCGGCGGAAATGAAACACGGTCCGATTGCGCTGATTGATCCGAAGACCCCGACGGTCTTCCTCGTGCCGCAGGATTCAATGTACGACAAGACGATGGCGAACCTGGCGATGATTCGGGCACGCAAAGGCCCCATCATCGCGCTGGCCACCGAAGGCGACAAACAAATCGGGAAAGTGGCCAATGACGTGATTTATCTGCCCAAGGCGCTGGAACCGATTTATCCGATTCTGGCCGCCGTACCACTGCAACTGTTCGCCTATTACATCGCCGTCGCGCGTGGCTGCGACGTGGACAAGCCCCGCAACCTGGCCAAGAGCGTGACGGTGGAATAGAAAAAACTTTCTCCGGCTCTCTGCAAAGCCCGCTATTTCCCGTGCCACCATGTCCGGATGTCGTCTGCGGCTTGATGCGCGAGGGCGGGGATGCTGTGAATCGCGTCGCGCAATTCCGGAGAATAATGGGCGGCCAGCCATAGGAGGGCGGCGACCACGGCGACCCAGACCATCGTATCCAGAAGAAATACGGAGGAACAAACCCATCTTGGCTGGCCCATACCCCAATAGCACGCTCGCCGCGCGAATTTCAGCGGCCCTACGACGATGCCATAAGCGATGAGCAGCAGCAGCGCCGCAACCCAGACCGGCACGTTGGCCGGCAGGACCAGCCCGAACACGGTGCCGGTTGCCAGCAAAGAAATCAGGGCGCAAATCCACAGGACCGTCGCCGCGCCGTGCAGCAACGAAAGAAAGGGCACCGCGAAGCCCATCCCGGGGTGAAAGGGGGCATGCTCCGCCCAATAGCTGTGCCAATTATACCGCCACTGATCCGCATTCGCGCGCATTTCCCGTTTGAACCGGCGCTTCCATTCGCGGCGCGCCTTACGGTCTGGAAAGCCCTTCACTGCCTCGTAATACCCTTCTTTCGCGCGCCGGATGAATTCCTGTGCCGTTGATGGGATACCGGACGCCGCCGCTTTTTCCTCCGGCGAATTCGCCTCGGGCACCACGATCGCCATCACCACATAAACGAGCAACCCGGAGCCCCAAAATATCGTCAAAAGAACAAAGGCCAGCCGCACGAGGGTTGGATCGATGTTCATGTGGGCGGCGATCCCGTTGCAGACACCGGCGATCATCGCGCCCTCGTGGATTCGATAGAGCCGCCTTGGCGGCCCCCCGGGTCCGGCCGCTTGTTCTTGTCCAGCTGTTCCGGATCGGCTCGCGCCGCTCGGGGCACCGGTGCCGCTTGCGCCCGGGTCTGCGGCTGTGTCCGGGTCCGCCTCGATCGGCCCCATCTCCGCCAGGACATCGGCCACCTCCTTCGTCACGACCACCGTCTTGTGACTGGCCAACAGGGTGCGGAATTTCTCAGCGATCGCCCGTTCGATGTCCGAGATGATTTCGTCCCGGTCCGGGTTGCCGCTCAGCCGCGCGGCGGCGATTTCCAGATAGGCGCGCAGGGCATCGTAGCCGCCTTCTTCGAGTTGATACGCGTTGCCGTCCAGGTTGATGGTAATGACCTTGTTCATGGTAGGGATGTCTCCATTCTATTTTTGTCCGAGATTTTTCACCGTCCCGTTGATCTTGCCCCAATACTCCAGGGTTTCGCGCAATTGTTCCCGGCCCTTCGCGGTCAGTTCGTAATATTTACGGGGCGGCCCGGCCTCGGACTCCTTCCATTCGTAATCCAAAAGGCCTTCGCGGCGCATTTTGCTCAATAACGGATACAGCGTGCCTTCCTGGGTGGCGAATTCGGTCGCGCTCAGCTGTTTCAAGATGTCCGCCACGTAAACCTTTTCCGCCGCAATGATTTGCAGCACGAGAAACTCGAGCAGGCCCTTCCGGATCGCGGAAAATTTTTCGTTTACACTCATGGTTGAACATCTAACAAGCTACATTTTTATATAAAGGTAGCTGGTTGTCAAAATGGAGTCAAGGGGAAAGTTTCTTCATAACCGGGTGGGGAAAAATAGCGAATAGTTGGGCTGTCGTTGACAGAAACACCATCCCATGGCCAAGAGCACGAGAGGCGAGCCAAGGTCGGGGATGGGTCGATTCCGCCACCGCCACCATTCGCCAATGGTTGGCAAAGAGCTTATGCCGATTTTTGCCACACCCAAAAGAACTCCGTGTCAGCATGACAGTGATCAGCCTGTGGGAAGGCCCTGGCGACCCGTGCCACATTTATTCAGGCGGAAGTTGCCGGCACGCCGGCGGGATCGGAAGGCTTGGCGCGGAGATATCGGGCGGCGGCTTCCGTGCGGCAATGTACGTGCAGCTTTTCGTAAATGTGCATCAGGTGCGTGCGGACGGTGGCGTTGCTGATATGCAGCCGGTTGGCAATTTCCTTGTTGGCGAAACCCTCGGCCACCAGAGCGAGGATCTCCAATTCACGCGTGGAAAGCTGATCCGTGTCGGCCGGGCCGGCTGTGGCCGGCGCCTCCCTGAAAGAACGGACCACCATACGCGCGACTTCGCTGGTCATGGGCGCACCGCCGGCACGCACTTCAGCGATGGCTTCCAGAATCTCCTGTTCCTCGGAACGCTTCAGCACATAACCGCACGCGCCAACCTTGAGCGCTTGAAAGATCATTTTGATGTCCTTGTAAACCGTCAACATAATCACTTGCAAGTCGGGCATCTTCTGGCGCAGCCGAGCAGTACAGGCGATGCCGGATTCGCCCGGGAGATGAATATCCATCAGCACTACGTGGGGACTGGCCGCCGGAATCCTGACCAGCGCCTCTTCGGCGGAAGCGCAGGCACAAACACAACGATGCCCCGGCGTGCGGCCAATAAATTCCACAAGATATTGGCGCAGGGTGGCATTGTCCTCAACAATGGCAATTTTGGTCATCAACCCTTCACCGGCATTTCGGACTAATTGGGTTAACATATCATCGTTTACTCGAAAATGAAACCCGGATTAAGTTCCATCGTCCGTTACCAGAGTAGAACAATCCAGGCCGGATGAAATCAGTCATTTGTCGTATTTGAGTTCCGGCCGGTATCAGGTCCGGCTCCGGTTTGCGCCGGCAAGGGCAGTTGGATTTTAACGGTGGTGCCACTGCCGACGCACGATTCCACGGTGCAACGGCCGCCCAGCTTACTCAGCCTGCCCGACAGATTCTCCAGCCCGTGTCCACCCTGTTCGATTTTGGGTTCAAATCCTTGTCCATTATCGGTAATAGCAATGTCCAGAGTATTATCGATGGCCGTCATTTGAAATTCAACTTCAGTCGCGTCCGCGTGACGCACCACATTGTTGAGCGCTTCCTTTACGGCCATGAACAATTCATGCCGGATGCTTCCGTCCAGTATGATGGGTGGAAAGGCAACGGGGACTTTGAACCGGCAACTGACATTGGTATGGGCAAAATATTCATCGGTATAGCCGCTCAAATAGTCGGCCAGGGATTGCAGTGAGTTTTCGCCGGGATCCACCGCCCAGACGATGACGTCCAGGGCAGCGATGAGGCTTCTGGTCTTGCTCGCGATCGTCCCGAACAGAGACAGGTAATTGCCGTTGCCCAACAGTGCGTGTTGACCGATGTTGGCCAGGACGCCAATTTCGGTCACACTTGAACCCAGGTCGTCATGCAAGTCGCGGGCAATCCGCGAGCGTTCCGCTTCGATGACATGCTGGCGCTCAACGCGTTCACGTTCGTGCGTTTGATGTTGAAGCTGCCCGGTTCGTTGTTCCACCACACGTTTCAATTGGGTAATCCACAAAAGGGTGAACATCAAAATAATCAACAGCACGCCGACTACGATAAGCAACCGCTGCAAAGTCCACCATGAGGGCTTTGACAGCACGTGAATATCGGCCGGCGAATTCAATAACAGATGGAATGGTTCAACCCCGGTTTCCGGTTGCGAGTCGCCTCGCCCGACATACACACCGGTCAATGCCAAACGGCTGCCGACACGCAGCGAAAGGTCCTCGCTGCCGGAACTCGACGAGACCCGTGCAAAATACAAGTGTTGGCCGGACTGCATTTCTAGAACCATCGAGCCTGGTTCCGAATGCCTTCCCAACAGTTTGCCCTCTACTCGCACACGAGTCGAATCCAGTCCAGGGCGTGTCAATTCATTTTCTGTCAAAGGCATTGCTGCCGGCAATGTGGCGATGCCAATCCTCCGGATGATGGCTTCCCGCAGCAGAGGCGACAATCCGCTGATGTCGGGATATCCGACCGCTTCGATGAGATCTCCGGTGCGCATATTTGCAGTTTCCGTTTTGGCCAGCAGAATTTGCAATCCCAGTCCTCGGTCGATCAGGAAGATGCGTTTAGTCTCAACGCGGATGGCTTGCCCCCGAATTTTGATGCGTTGAAACGCCGTCACCTGGGCATCGAACAGATAAAGTTCACTGGGCGTTTTGGCAGGGGCATCGAAGGGATCAACGGGTGCCGGGATATCCACATTGACGGTTGCGTTTCGCATCAAAATCTGGCCCACCTGTACTTCATGCGTGGCCGCATCCCACGCGGCGTAAAGCGTGCCCCGAATACGCACAACCGCATTCTGGAACTTCTTCAAATCGGACCCATAATAACCTTCCATTTGAACGTCCAGATGGCCTTCAGGTAAAAGCAGAGTCATCATATTGGTCTGAATTCCTGTGACCAGTCCCCCAAATTCAACCCATTGCACGTCCATGCCTCCATTATTCAGCTCATTCCATTTGGGCCGTATCGGTCCCGGCATTCGTCCCGGACCCAGAAAATGCATCCCATTGGCGAGGACGACTGGTGTGAAGGCACCGGTCGCCGTGTGACCGGTCACTTCCCATAATTCCCCCAATGCCGGAACGGCATTCGATACCGATTCATAATCGACAAAAATTCCGCGCTCGTCGTCCTGGATGGACACCCAATGTTGGAGTGGTGGAGAGATACTGGTCACAACGCCGCGAATCCGTACCGGCAACGCGCGTTTGGCGTCATCCAATCGCAGGCTTTGCACCTGGATTGCCGAATCGAGTCGCGGCGGCAATTTGGACCTGCCCGGCACCTGTTCAAGAATGGTCAATTCATTGGCGCTGGCGGCCACCAATTGCCCCAATACCAGCCTGCCGTCAGTGGTGAGAATGCCACAACCCACACCGGTCACCCGCACAGATGAGTTCAGCAATCGGGTTGAATCCAAATCGCTCGAGTCTGCCATTTTTACCCAGATGGAATTTCGCTCGGAATGCAGTTCAAATTTTAATCCCTCGCCCAGTTTTGCAATGAAACCGACGCGCCCTTCGACGGTTATCCAGGGCCGTTCCTCCCATCGGTCCAAAGGTCTGTCGATAATGCTTGGACTCGCCGACGGTAGATTGGTGGAACCCAGTTTCAGGACGGATACGTCCGGATCGCCAAGAAACAAAAGACTTCCATCATCCGAATGCAGTTGAAAATTATATGTGCCATCGGTTGGCGCATTGAAATAGCCGGTAAACTGTATTCCAACCATCTCGTCACGCGTTTTGAATTGCAGATCAAAATTGGTCGTGACCCCGGTCTTGGCCGGGCGGAGGAGCTGGAAATTCGGCGCATTTTCCCAATAGCCTTCGCCTTCGTCTTCGTAACAAGCCGCGCGCAGACCGGGCAATAAATTGGTGCCTGCGGATGGCTCAGGCCGATAAAAAATTGACCTGGAAATGTCCTGCATCTCGCCGTTCGGCTCGCGGCAGGTCACCTCCAGGATGCTGAAGCGGAGGCAATTGAACCAGTCCAGGCGCAATGGTATCAGTCCCGATTTCAAGGTGACTTCGCTGTTCGTCGTTCTTTCATGAAGTCCATCATTATCCACGGCGGGCGGCGCTGAAATTTCTATCCCAAAGTCGCGTCGACGTAAAAGGCATTGGCGCCCTTCGATTCGAATGATGTCACCCGGAAGAATCTTTTCTTTCCGGGCGTTCAACTCCAACACCTCAAAATTTGTGGAATCCCGAACAACGAACACACCGATTTTTGGGCGGCTGGCCGCACATACCAGCACGTCCAGGTCGAGATCACGGTAAACTCGCGTATTCGTCGAACAGAGAGATGCCGATAGCTGCAAAAGATTGGTGATGGGTAAGTGGTCATCCGGCGAATCCGGCAACGGCTCTGCAGTCTGCGCCGCGCTCCTCAATACCAGGTCGACCGTCAACAGCAGGCTCAACTTTAATACGCCTGCGAAAATACGCCTGGTTAAATCGTGGGGCATTGCTGCAATTTTAAATCACACGCACGACGGAGCAATCTTTAATCCGGCCCTGGATCACTACAAAAAACCGATGATGCTTCGCGGACCGAAAAAGGCCGACATCTTTATACGACAATCATGGGAATACTCTAAGTCCTGGCTGCCACGTCAAGCTTGTCAAAGAACCAATCCTACGGCCAGGTGACGCGATAAAATGCCGTGTTCCCGGCGGCGAAATTGTCAATGTTGGTCGTGCTGAAACCGCCAGACGGTATCCCGGTCGCCACCGTCGTCCAACTCGTATCACTCAGCGAATACTTCTTTTGTACCGTGTAACTCGGCGTCGTCAGCGTCGCCCCGGGCCGTGGCGAGTTCCAAACCACCGTAATCGCCGAGGGGCCGTTACGGTAGAGATTCCGAATCTGGAACGGGTCCACCTTCGCGTAGCTGACACCGTCGTACCAGGTACGACCGGCGTCGCCGACGAGCGTGTTCGTCGTGCCGGTTTGGATGGCGTTGTCATCCACGAACACATCCAACGTGTTACTGCCGGAAACGGTCATCCGACCGAGGTAGGCTTGATAGAGGTAATTGGTAACGGTGCCCAGGTTGGTCAAGACAAGGCTGCTGGTGTAATCGCCGGCTTGAACTTCTTGGGACGCCATCTGCCGGAAGATCTGCATTCCGGAGGTGGATAAGCCAGCCACGATCCGCCAGTCGGCGCCGGGATACCCCCAGAAATTGACCCACACGTCGTAGCTTCCCGACCCGGACGCTGTTACAGTTGTCCGGAGAGCGGGCGCATCTTCGGCATTCACATCTGCCGAGGCCAGAACTGACCCGCCGTTGCCGGAGCCGGTTCGTTCGTGCCATTGACCGGAACCCGACCCCGTGACCAGCGGCGCACCCGTGCTCGCGAAGAAGGTGTTGGTGGTGGTCGCATCCGCATAGGTCATCGGCCCAACCACTTCTGCGTGGTGATCCACGATGCCGACCACCGCCGCATCAATAACCAGAGCCGAGCTGTAAACTCCCCGATACCAGAGCAAAGCGGTGTTGTTCCCATCCCACCGCGGGACGATGGGACGCAGATTGTCACGTGTGGAATCCCGCGTGATCGGTGTCCAGGTGAAGCTGGCACCGTGATCGGCTGTAACACCCTTCCAGATTTCCCGCGCACTCGAGTATGGCTGATTCGTATCAAAAACCCCGGGATGGACCGTGCGCGGATCGTAGCGGGTTGAAATGTAAATGGTATTCGGATCGTCGGGGCACAAGCAGCCCAGACCAACATAGTCCGCCTGGCTGGAATACAACTTTTGCCCAGCCTGGCACAAATAGGTGGATGTCCAGTTCGTACCGTTGTAGCGGCAATAAAAGAAAGCGTGTGCTGGAAAAATGTCGGTGTCGGCGGCCTGAGTAGAATCGACATTGTTATTTATTCTTGAGGATATGATGCAGGCGATCGAGCCGTCGGGATACCGGCAGACGTCGTCGTTCCAGCAACGGCAGTTGGTCTGGCCGGGCGGCATCACGGTGCCGGCGGCGAAGACCGTTGTGAAACTTTGTGGAGTGGGGATGGATATTTTGTCAAAGATATTGGCATCCCGCACAATCCCATCAGTTCCGAACGACATGCCATTGCTGATGTAACCGTGATAGATGCTCGTGTTAAAGTCGTCCGGATGATATTCCGTGCAGATGAAGTCAATGCGATCCACGCCGTTGCCCCAGTATTTGAAGTATCCGTTGACGTAACCCACGTTTGCGTTGGCGCTCAATTGTCCGCCATAGGACCACGTATCGCCGTAATTGGTTGAAATCATGAGGTTCTGGCTCCCGTGGCCGTTGCCGCGGGCCAGGTTGTAGGTGCGATTTTCCGCGGAGAGGTAATGCGGGTTGGAATAGGTGGTGGGGAAATCGTCCCCGCCGGGCTGGGTACCCCAGTCGAAAATCCTTTGCGGTCCCCAGACGCCGCTGCCGGGATCGTAAATGTTGTAGAAGGTGTAGTTGTCATTATTGTGCCCGGCATACAGCGCCAGGTACCGGCCGTCAGGCCGAACCAGGAACGCCGGGGCGTTGTGATCGTCACCGCCGCCGTATGAAATAAAGCCGTTAGTGAGCGCGATTTTTTGGCTGGTGCCAGTCTGGAGATCGAAAAGAACTGCCTCCACAATCCCGTCGCGGGGCGGCCCTCCCACTCCGGCTCCGTTTTCCAGGCAGCCGACAATCAACCTGCCACTGTCTGCATCAACTACGGCCCGCTCATCCTGGTACCAGCACCAGGCGCCGTTGTCGTTGAACTGAATCAAATTGCCGTTGACCAAGTCTCGCGACCCGAAAGGGGAAGGCGGATTTCCGGAGCCGATGGCATCGAGTTGGGCAACCGTAAAAGTGTTGGTAGTGGTGGAAAACACCAGTCTGTCAATATCCAGCCCGTTTTCACGGGCGCCGATCTGGAAAGTCTGCGCCAGATTCCCGGCTGTGACGGTAAACGGGATAGCCGGTTCAGTCTCCGCATTTGTGAGTTGCGACACGTTCAGCCACTTCCAAAGGCCGATTCCCGCAGAACCGCTGCCAGTCACCACATCACCCGGATTGGCATACCCTCCCTCGCCCAGATTGTTGACCCGGTTCCAGTCATTGGAATCGGTGGGCGACCTGGTCCCGAAACCGTTTCCATAGAAAAAACTGTCATCTCCCCAGCCGCCGGGGCCCACGCGAACGCGGGCAAAGAGGTTGTAGGTGCCAGCAGCGGGGAAAACGATGGAATAGGTTGCCACCCGGTTACTGCTCCCGGGGGAATCGACATCAAGGTAGTCGGTCTGGATGGCGATGTATTGGGCAGTGCCATCGTTAATGATGGCGTAATCCGAACCAAGCACGCCGGATTCGGCTTCAAAAGTCAGGTAGGCGGCGTGAAGGGGCATAGCCAAAACAACCAGGGAAATTACGAAAGCAGCAGCGCTGGTAATTGGAATCGCACTGCTGATTTTCATCTTCTTTAACAATGCCAGACCTGGGGATGGAAGGCAATTTCCCTGACACTGAGACTTTGCCTTCCATCCCAACCCGTAAGAAACTGACGTGTTTTAACTGCGACTGTTTTTTACGGCCAGGTGACGCGATAAAATGCCGTGCTGTCGTTAGCGGAGGTGTCAACGTTCGTCGTCGAGTAAGCCTTGGAGGTGGCCGGAATTCCAGTTGCCACCGTCGCCCACGAAATTGGAGGCGTCAACGAAGTCGTCTTCCAAACCGTATAGGTCGGCGTGGTCAGCGATATTTCCGGCGGTGGCGAATTCCACACGAGGATAACCGCAGATGGGCCGCTGCGGGAAACGCTTTGGATTCGGAATGGCTCAACCCTGGCATAGCTGACACCATCGTACCAGGTACGGCAGGTGTTGCCGACAAGACCGGTTGTGCCGGTTTGGTATGCCCAATCGTCCATGAGCACGCTGGCGGTCAAATTATTTGAGACGACAACCCGGCCGACATAAGCCTGGTAGAGATAATTGGTGGGGGTGCTGTTATTGGTCAGTATCAAGGCGCTATCCTGGGTCCAGGGCTGAACTTGCTCGCACTTCTCCGCGCGATACGCTTGAAGGCTGTTCGTATCGAGACCTGCCGCGATCCGCCAATCCGTATTGGTGGTCGCTGTCCCCCAGAAATTGACCCACAGATCGTAGGTTCCCGGGGTTGGCAAAGCCACCTGCGTCATGATGTTTGTTGCATTTTCTGCATTTGAATCCGCTGAACTGAGGATCGTCCCCCCATTGCCGACGCCGGTTTGCGAATGCCATTGATTAGCTGCAGGGCTCAATACCAGTGGCGAACCATTGGTCAGAAAGGTGTTATTGGTGGTGGCATCCACGTAGTGCATCTGGCCGACGACCTGGCCGCGGTGTTCGACGATGCCGACTGGAGCCGCGTCGTAATTCTGTGCTGCGTTCACGGCGTTATAAGTTCCGCGGAACCAGATCAAGGCAGTGTCATTGGAAGTCCAAACCGGCACAATCGGCCGTAAATTATCGCGAATCGAATTCTGCGTGATGGGCCTCCAGGTAAAACTGGCGCCTTGGTTGGTGGTCACACCCTGCCAAATTTCATGTACGGCCGAATACGCCTGGTTCGTATCGAACACGCCAGGAGTAACCGCGCGCGGATCGTACTTCGTCGAAATGTAAATGGTGTTCGGATCGTTCGGGCTGAGAGCCCCAAGGCCGACATAGTCCGCTTCCGCGGAATATAACTTGTAACCGGCCTGGCACAGATAAGTCGGAGTCCAATTCGTGCCGTTCCAACGGCAGAAAAAGAAGGCGTGGTTGGGGTCCTCGGTGTCGGGGTAGCCGGGGGGGTGAATGGACTGGTTGATGCGGGCACTGATGATGCATTCGATGGTTCCATCAGGATAACGTTGAACGTCATCGTCCCAGCAACGGTAATTGGTCATGCCGGGCGGCATGATGGTGCCATTGGAGAACACCAGCATGAAGTTTGAGGAAAGCGGCGCGTTGGTGTCGTTAAGGTTGCTGTCCACCACGGTTCCGTCGGTCTTGAAACTCATGCTGTTGCTGATGTACCCGTGATAGATGCTGGTGAGGGTGTCTCGCGGATGCGATTCGGTGCAAATGAAGTCAATCCGATCCTTTCCGTTATCGCAAAACTTGTAGTATCCGGGATTGTAGCCGGAGCCAGGATAACTTCTGTTCAATTTTCCGTAGTATGTCCAGGTGTCGCCGTAGTTGGTCGAGAGCAGGATGTTCATGCTCTTAATGTCCAAGGACCGAACAAAGGTGTAGGTCCGGCCTTCGGCGGACAAATAGTGGGGATTCGAATAGCTGGCCATTTCGCTGCTGGTGGCGCCGAGGGCTTGCCAGTCGAAAGTGGTAAACGGACTCCAGCTCGTGCCATCAAAGACACTGAAATAACTGAGATAGTTTTGGTTGTGACCGGTCCATTGTCCCAGGTATTTACCATCCGGCCGCAGCATGAGCCCGGGCGTATTGTGATCGTCGGGCCCCAAAGTCCCGCTGGCCATCATCGTGTACCTCCTCGAGGTCCCGCTCTGAAAGTCGAATATGCCGGATTCGATTGCCCCGTTGCGGGGCGAGCCGCCCAAGCCGCTGCCGTTGGCATCCACACCCACGATTAACTTGCCGCCGGCCGGATCGACAATGGCCCGCTCGTCCGAATACCACGTCCACGCGCCATTGTCGTTGAACTGGACCAAATTGCCCGTGACGACATCCGATGCCGCGCAGGTGGAAGTGGCGGCGAGCGTCACGAGCGTGATGCCCGCAAGACCGTTGACCATAGTGGTTGCGCCAATCAGCAACATTGAGAGTTTTTTCATAACGTTTTATTCCTTTCCAATGCGGTTTTGAGGGAGACCGCTTCCAACTTCAAGCCGTCGGCTTTGGCCGTTAGCTCAATCTTTCCAGGTTGACCGGGTTTTCCCCGAATGATGACCAGACAAAGTCCGTTGAAAGCCTTGCGATCATGCGACGGAAACGATTCAAAGTCCGTCGGATCGCCGTTGTCCGTCGCCACAATATCACCCGGTCCTTTGATTTCAAACTGAATGCGATTATCCGCGCGCGGCGCCACAACACCATGTTTGTCGGTCACCGTCACGGTCACGAATGACAAATCTTTTCCATCCGCACAAATTGTGGTGCGGTCGGGCTCCAGTTTGAGTTTGGCCGGTGCTCCGGCGGTTTTAACTTCGTCCGTCGCCCACATTTTGCCGTTTTTGTAAGTGACTACGTTGAGCGTGCCCGGCTGATATATAACGTCGTCCCAGCGCAGGCGATATTCGCAGGGTCCTGTCTTTTTTCGGCCCAGCGATTTGCCGTTGAGAAACAATTCCCCTTCATCGCCGGAAGTAAAGACGTGAACCGGTGTGACTTGTCCGATGCGTTCCGGCCAGGTCCAATGCGGCAAAATATGGGCCATCGGAAAATCAGAACGCCAATGGGCTTGATAAAGATAGAACCGGTCCTTCTTGAAGCCGGCCAAATCAATGATACCAGAATATGAACTCCGGGATGAATCGAAGGGTGTCGGCTCGCCGAGATAGTCCCAGCCGGTCCAGACAAATTCTCCGCCGACGTACGGATACTGCTCTTGCGAGGCAAACACCTTGTCTGCGGAAGCACCAAAAGGCGCATAATACAGTTCATACGCGCTGACCTGATGCCTCGTCCGATCCTCCCCGGATTTTGGTCCGACGGCGGCACCAAAACCTTCGGCGACAGGAAATGCATATTCGCCGCGACTGCTCAACGCGGAAGCCGTTTCGCTGCCAAAAATGAATTTGTCCGGGAACTGGTTGTGGAAAGCGGGATATTGTCCCGGCGCGCCGCGAATTCCGGCGCCCTGATAATTCAGACCGATGATATCCAAAACGCCGGGAAGAGGATCGGCGGGATGCGCCCAATTCAAGGCGCTGGCGGTCGGGCGGGTGGGATCTTCAGCCTGCACGATATCACAGAGCTGCCGGGCCAGCGCGGCTCCGTTCGTGCTGGTGAATTGCTCGCCGACTTCATTGCCGATGCTCCACATAATTACCGATGGGGAATTGCGGTCCCGCCGTATCTGCGCCCGCATATCCTGTTCATGCCAATCATCGAAGAGAAGATGATAATCATTTGGCGTCTTGCTGCGCCGCCAACAGTCGAACATTTCATCCATCACGAGGAAACCCATTTTGTCCGCCAGCTCCAGTAATTCCGGCGCCGGCGGGTTGTGGCTGGTGCGAATGGCATTACAGCCCATGTCCGCCAGCATTTCCAATTGCCGCTGCAGCGCGCGATAATTCAATGCCGCGCCCAGCGCGCCTGAATCATGATGATCGCAGACCCCCTGCAACTGAATGTGCTCGCCATTGATGAAAAATCCCTCATTCGGATCGAACCGAATCGTCCGAATCCCAAAGGGTGTTTCATAAACATCCACCACTTTGTCTCCCTGGGATAACGTGGTTACTGCCACGTAGCGATTGGGACGTTGTTGCGGCGGCGGCCCCCAAAGCTTTGGATTGGCGACCGTCCCAGCGCCTTCAGCAACCGCGCTTGAGCCAGCCGGAAGGTTCAATTTCGCCGGCGCAAGGTCGGCCACGGCGGCGCCAGTCTTCTGATCGTTCGCATCCAGTGGAAAAATTTGCGTGGACACATTGACATTCAGGTCTTGTTTTGAATCGTTGTCCACCGTCACTTTCAAATTAACGGTAGCTGACGACGAAGAAACCGTCGGAGTCGAAACGCAAGTTCCCCAATGTCCCACATGCACGGGTAGGGTTTTGACCAGCCACACGTTCCGATAAATTCCGGCCCCGGGATACCACCGCGACGAATTGGGCGGATTGTCCAGCCGGATGGCCAATTCGTTCGTGCCGCCCGGCTTCACATAAGACGTCAAGTCCACGCGCCAGGAAGCATAACCATAAGGCCAGCCGCCCACCCATTGGCCATTCAACCAAACCACGGCGTAGGACATCGCGCCGTCCACATCGAGGAAAATGGATTTGCCGGAATCGGTTGCCGGAATGTTCAAATCTTTTCGATACCAACCCACGCCGGTCGTCGGCAAGCGCCCCATCCCGCCGCCACCGGAGTGGATGAAGGGGCCATTGACGGCCCAGTCATGCGGCAAGTTTACTTGTTGCCACGAACTGTCGTCAAAATCCGGCTGCACATACGTGACGCCATCGCCAAGGTTTCCTTCCGGTCTGACAAATCTGTACGAAGGATCTTTGAGGAAAGCGTTGCCGGTCGGGAGAACCCACTGCTGGATTGCGCCGTAACGCAGGCTCACGGTGTTGTTGGTGGGATCGCCCCCGGTAAACCGCCAGTTTTCGTTGATAGCTATTCGTTCGCGCGGGAAGTCGGAAGCCAGGGCCGGTTCCCCCCTGGCAATGATCAAAAGAATCGGGCAAAGATATTTAGCCCAGCGCGTCATAACATTTGGCCGAGACGCGCAGTTACTTTGCCGGCGGGAATGTCAAAAGATGATTCATTCAAAACCATGGATTCTCGTCCTGGCATTTAATGAGTGAACAAACTCAGGTCAATGTAATTGGCCGCTGCCTGAGTACCGGCCGGATTCAAATGCAACCACTCGAATTCGTACGCGGCCAGTATATTTGTGAGAGTCGACTGATCCCGTACCGCGAAATCCAAATCAACCAGGCCGTCATAAACGGTGTTGGTCCGGAACCAGGCATTAACGTACTGACGCTCCGCTTCATGGAGGGGAGTGAAATACGCGTTTCCGCCAAACGGCGTGATGGTCGCGCCGTAGGCAAGCATGTTGCGCGCGTGCGCTTTGTTGGCCCATTGGATATAGGCGGTAACCAGGTTCGTTGCCGTGGACATACTGCTGCTTCCGCCGATGTCATTGACGCCTATGAAGACAATCGCCCAACGCGCTCCGCTCTGGTTGAGCACGTCCCGGTCAAACCGATTCGTCCCCGCCGGGCCGAGTCCGCTGAAGACCCCGCCGCCACCAATGCCCATGTTCAGAACGCCCACTCCGGCGGTCGGCGCATTGGTGCTTAAGCGAACTGCCAGATCATCGGGCCAACGGTCGTTGCCGTCGTTGTCCGATCCCCGGCCATCCGTGATCGAGTCGCCGATGATGGCCAGGGCGTGGCTGGAAGAGCCCGCCAGAACATCGACTCCCGTAATGGTATACCAATGCTGCGTCGTTACCGCCGAAGGCATGCTGGACGCGCTCACGACGTTGCCCGCCTGAATGTAGGAGGTGGTTCGGGAGCCGGGATGCCCGGTGATGGCATTGCCAACATTGACAATGTTGGGCTCAACGTAGCCGTAGTAGATGGAGATGGCGAGATTGGTCAAGGTCGGCAGATTGAAATCGCATGGATCCGACCACACGACTTCTCCGGGCGGAATCGTGATTGAAGGCGAGCCATGAAATGTCAACGGCGTGTCGGTGGCCGGGTTGATGACACCGTTAGCCGCGCTGCCGGTTCCGGCGGCCAAAGCGATGTGAGCGGATTGGATGACCACGGCGTTGGTGCTGTATTGGCCGTAGGCGTTGGAAAAACGCACCCGCAAATGCTGCCCGCCGACTGTCGTGTGAACGAATTGGCGCAGCGTGCTATAAGCAAGCGGCGCGGGCGGCAAATTGTTTTGACTGCTAGTATTCTCGACCATCTGCGGACCGCACGCCCATGTTCCCACCCAGTGACCGTTCGCCGCGATGGTTTTTTGTTGTAAGCAGCAAAGGCCGGCGACTGCCAGGACACTGAATTTTCGAATCATAGCACGCAGTACAAGGGGGTTTTTCATAGAAATGGTGATAGGTGATTAACGCGAATAAGAACGATAAAACTGCACGGGCAGCAGGCTGGCGGTCGGATCCGTGAACTGCCAGGAACCGCCGGAATCCGCCGTGTTGGTGGAAAGGTTCTGCCACGAGGCGAATGGCCCCAGGGCCGTGGTCGCTTGAATGACGTTTGTGGAGTTGGGACTGCCGAGGAAAGACAGCGTGACACTTCCATCGGGATTATGGACGATTTGGGTGATCACGGCGGGCAGAAGCGGAAGCGCCAGACTGAACACCGTGCCAACGGCCTTGAATCCACCGGCAGAAGTCGTCCCATATAGCGAGGTTCCCACTTGCGCCAGATCTCCATCGGGCATCGCACCATCCGCATTGGTGCCGTTGCCGGAATTGACGGCGCTAAAATTATACAACGTTTGAAACTGGGTGCCGTTGGTGCTGACGGAAAAAACGGTGCCACTGGCGCCGGAACCGCCGGCCGGCGCCGATCCATAAAGCGTACTGCCGGCCAAAAGCAGATTGGCGGCCGGCTTCGCCCCGTCGGTATTGGTCCTGGTCGTCGGATCGATCGAAGTAAAATGATGCAGCACGGTGAAGCTGTTGCCATCGGTACCGATGGAATAGATCACACCGCTCCTGCCAAAGCCGCCCGCCAGGGTTGTCCCGTAAAGCACACCGTTGGACAAAACCAGGCCGCTGGAAGGAAACGCACCATCGGCGTTGGTGGCCGTAACGGGATCCAGAGGCGTAAAGTTGTGAAGGACAGTGAAACTGCCGCCGCTCATGTTCATGGAGAATACGACACCCGCCCCGCCGGAGCCACCGGCCGACGCAGTGCCATAAAGTGTGTTGCCGGAAAGAATCAAACCACCGCCGGGCAGGGCGCCGTCAGTATTGGTGCCGGTATTCGAGTCCAGCACGCTGAAATCATGCAAGTCGGCAAAGATCGAACCATTGGTTGACAATGAAAACACCGTGCCGTTGGCGGCGGCGCCGCCGGCGGTGGTCGTGCCAAAAAGCGTGTTGGCGGACAAGACCAACAGTGCGCCTGGACTGGCTCCGCCGGAATTGGTGGCGGCGTCGGCCGAAACGACGCTAAAACTCCGAATGAGAGAAACGCTGCCGTTGGTGCTTCCCAGAAAGACCGTGCCCACCCCGCTAATTCCGCCGCCCAGGCTCGTTCCGAAAAAGGCGTTACCCGAAACCGCAAGGTCACCCTCCGGATTGGCCGCATCCGGCGCGTTGGCAAAAGAACGAAACGCGTTGAAACTGCTGGCGTCTGGAGCCACATAAAATACCGTTCCCGCTCCTTTCAATCCGCCGTTGGCGGTGCTCCCGCAAAGGACCCCGCCGGACTGCACCAGGCCCGCTGCCGGATACGCTCCATCTTGGTTGGTTCCGTTGTTGAGGGAGGAAAATGAATGTAAAACGGTTATCCCGGCGCGACCGGGCATAGCGGTGGCCAAGGAAAGCAGACCGAGGTAGAAAAGGCGATGATAGGGATTCATAAGTTGCTTTCTGCAATGATACTATAATCAATTCATTTTGTCTTTTCGAATCATTGTTATTTTAGATGGGTTCACCCGTTTTGATGTAGTCGTTGCGGATATTCTTGCTTGAAGAATTCAGGCGCGGCGTTGGCACGGCTCATAGTTCACCCATCACGGGCTGCTTACCTCATAAAAGGCCGGACTGATGGTGGCCGTGGTATCCGTGTACGAGAGCGGACCACCCGACGCTCCCCCGGCAGGATAACCAGTTACAATCACCGGCCACGTTGCAGGAGGAAAGCCCAGAACATTGGTCTTAAACACCGAATACGTCACTCCGGGGATCGAATTCCAGGTCAGGACGAACGCCGGCGTGGTGGGATCGTATGAAACGCCGGAAATGGTGATGCTGGAGGGGGCTACATAACGCTGTCCCGCAAAAGTCACCACGCTCAAAGGCGGCAACGTGTAAGTAAAGGACGCATTGGTGACGCTGACCGCCGGCTGGCTGGCCAACGAAAGATTGCTGGAAGTGATCCACGGCGTCACGCTGGCGGTCGTGAAGTTGGTCAATTGGAAAGTTTGAACGATGGAAGTATTGGCATTGGTGTTGACGGCGACGATGGCAAAGCGGAGCGAGTTGGTGTCCTTGTAGGCGCTGATAAAGGCGCTGCCGGCGCTGGCGCTCGCGTCAATCCGATAATAGCCGGGGCGCACAAACCGGCTCCACTGCGCCATGACAAATCCGCGTATTTGAGGCACGCCGGAAGCGTTCACCAGCCCGTTGGCATCGCCTAAACACTTCCACCAGATATAGGCGCTGAAGTTCCCAATCGTCAGGCAATCGTGAATCTGTTGAGCGGTGGTGATGGCCGTGCCGATGGTTTGGTCATTTACCAGCCACTCCGTCATCCAGGTCGGCTTGCCGTGATTATGGGCATTAGGATAGTCCACAATGGGAACCGGGTTGTTGTTGGCTCCGTACAGATGTTCGCCGATGAACGTTATATTGGCAGCGGCCACCGGGTCGTTGAGGGTGGGATCGGACATGGTCTGGTCGTACGACGCCGATTCAGGCATGATGACCGGCGCGTTGGTAATCCGGCCGGCGACATTATGGCAGAAGGTCTGGAGTTGTGTGGGCGTCCAACCGCAACCTTCGTAACCGGTAGGCACAAAATCCGGTTCATTTTGAATCGAGATCGCCTTCAGCGGGGCGCCGTTAGTTTTCATGTAGGCGGCGAAGCCGTTCAGGTAATTTGCATAATTCGTGTACTGCGCTGGCAGTACCGAGCCGCCAATGACATTGGTGTTGTCTTTCATTCCCGCCGGCGGCGACCACGGCGTCGCCAAGACCCCGGCGCCGCGCGCGACGGCTTTCTGGCCATCCAGGCGCGCGTTGCTCCAATTGGTCGTCGGGTCAATGCGGATGCGGAGGAGAGTAAGTCCCAGTTGATTTGCGTTGGTGGTGTCGAACAGCGTGTCCATGTTGGCGCTGGTCACCGGATCGAGCGAGCCCGGATTTAAAAACACCACGCCGCCGCCGAAGCCATCGATCCGCTGCTGCACGTTATTCCAGTCTACGGTGCAGGTTTGTGCGTGGGCCACTGTGAACGCCGTAAACGTTATTAACGCCGACAGAAGCGTCGCCGCGCCGGCACAAAATGTGAGACATTTTTTCATCACCGGACATCGCTCGCACAGTTGGAATTCGATATGAACATCGGCTCAGACACGTGCGCATCAGATCCCAACACAATCCACTCCATTCGTGTTCGAAGAATCAAGCAATTCATACGATCAAAAAAAAGCCGACGGACAGTATAACATCCTGTCCGTCGGCCATGTTATTCAATTGCGCTGCTTGCGGTTTTTATCCGCGGCGTTGATTACGGCCAACTAACGCGGTAGAACGCCGGATTAGCGCTGCCGACTGTACTGTCGGTGAAGCTCGTGAAATCACCACCCGACGGCAACCCGTTGGTCAGAGTGACCCACGAAATGGGGCTCGTCAGACTAAGCGTGCGCTGCACCGAATAGGTGTTGGTTTGGAACAGCGAGCCGAGCGACTCCCAATTGATGGTCGCGCTACCAGCCCCACGCACGATGGACGTGAGGTTGAACAGCCTCGGAATGGTGCCATCATAACCGTTAGTGCTCAGATAGAAGTCATCCACGAGGAGCATGTTATTGGTTTCAAAGAAGGCGCCTAAATCGCCATTGGCGAAGTTTTCGGTGCCGATGCTGGTGAACACTTTGTCCAAGTACGGCGTCGGGAAG
>Ga0265338_10000453_pt1 | contig 73156 bp, 46 predicted proteins | sample 42126metaG_FD_193579 | JGI IMG/M metagenome (GOLD analysis project Ga0265338, IMG submission 193579) | Rhizosphere microbial communities from Carex aquatilis grown in University of Washington, Seatle, WA, United States - 4-21-26 metaG | ecosystem: Host-associated > Plants > Roots > Rhizosphere...
GTTCTTGCGAATGGTAACCTGACTACTGCTGGCAATATCTATCAAACAGGAGCAACTACCTTCTCTACAGGTACTGGTACTGTCTCTCTCAATGGCTCAACAACTATTGCTGCAAATAAGAACCTGACTCTCGCATCTGGCAATGGAACAATTACTCAAAATTACAGCAACAATTCTGGAGCAGGAACAACTATCAACGCAACCGATAATGCATCGTCTGGCACAACCACGCTTAATGGACTGGGAATCAATCTTACCGGAACAGGAAATGGCTCTGGAACAAACACTATCACCGGCGTTAACTTTGGCAATGTCACAACGCAAGCTAACAACACATTCAATGGATTAACATTCGGCACAGGCTTTGATAACTTCATTACTTCACCATCAATCTCTATTACCGGAGGCGGTGCAATTACTGGAGCAACTGGCATCGCAACCTCAGGTAACTTCTCACAAACTGGCTCTGGCACCTTCAGTACTGGTACTGGTAATGTTAGTTTGAATGGTAATACCGCTGTCACCGGCTCTAACACCTTTACTGTCGGTACAGGTGCAACAAGTCTTGGCGGTACTCTTGGAGTAACCGGTGCTGGTACCTTTGCATCAACTCTGGCATTTACAACACTCGGGTCAGCCGGCTCAACAGCACTGTGTCAAAATGGTTCTCATCAGATTGCATCCTGTACACCAAACGCAAACGGTGTCACGCTACAACAAGCATATAACGCTTCTACTGGCGGTTCTACTCCTGAAATTGTCCTTGATTCGACACGTGGTGCAGTAACCATCGCTGACAATGCAACACCTCTTGGTGCCAATCTCTTGGAAGTACAAGATAACACTGGTTCAACCAATTACTTTGCTGTTACTGCCAATGGCATCTCAACATCCGGAAATCTCTCTGTCACCGGGACATCTACCTTGACAGGAAACGTCACGACAGCTGGCAACTTCTCACAGACTGGCAATCATACATTCTCAACAGGAACTGGCGCGGTCAGTTTGAATGGCAATACTACAATTGCCGGAGCGTCAACTTTCTCGACAGGAACAGGTGCTGTCTCTTTGAATGGCAATACCGCTGTCACCGGAACAAATACCTTCACTGTCGGTACAGGTGCAACCAGTCTTGGCGGTACTCTTGGTGTGACTGGTGCTGGTACCTTTGCTTCTACCCTGGAAGTTGACACGTTGGGCACTGCTGGCTCAACACAGCTCTGCTTGAATACTAGTAACCAAATCGCAGGATGTTCAGCAACTGCCGGCACCTTACAAAGTGCTTATGATACTGGCAACACAATCACCACAACAAATGGACGTGATATTGATTTCACCCTTGGTTCTGGCCTTACCACTTCTACTTCCTTTAACCTTACTAATGAAGGTTCTGCTCCTGCCTTTGTCATCAATGATACAAATAGCCCAACTGATACTGCTCTTGATATCCAATCAAGTGGTGTTTCCAAATTCACTGTTCTTGCGAATGGTAACCTGACTACTGCTGGCAATATCTCTCAAACAGGAGCAACTACCTTCTCTACAGGTACTGGTACTGTCTCTCTCAATGGCTCAACAACTATTGCTGCAAATAAGAACCTGACTCTCGCATCTGGCAATGGTGTTTTGAGTCAGACCTACTCGTCAGCAACCAACAATACCTCCGCACAAGTCTTGGGAGCAAGCAACAGCAATATATCCGCAACAACAACAACAATTAACGGAGAAACAATTAACCTCACCAATGCAACCAACACGAACAGCTCAAATGTTCTTAACGGCATCAATTTTGCCGCGGCATCAAACAACAATGGAAATATTATCAACGGAATCAACTTTGCCGATACTTCCAGCTTCACTAATATCCTCAGCACACCTTCCATTGCCATCACCGGAACCGGTGCGATTACCGGTGCAACTGGTATTACTCTGGCCTCAGGTAACTTTGATCAATCCGCATCAAGTGGCACATTCTCTACCGGAACCGGCACAGTCTCGCTCAATGGCAATACTACTATCAGCGGCTCAAAGACCTTTACTGTCGGAACAGGCGCAACATCACTCGGTGGAACATTGAGTGTGACTGGAGCAACAAGTCTTGGATCAACACTCAGTGTCGCAACCCTTGGTACCAATACTGGAGCAACTGGTATCTGCCGCAACAGCTCCAATCAAATCTCAAGCTGTGGAGCAAATCCTGATAGTGTCACTTTGCAACAAGCATACAATGCGTCAACCAATCCAGAACTGACCCTTGACTCAACTCGAGGCGCACTTACAATCCGTGATGCTGCTTCACCTCTTGGCGCAAACCTTCTGGAAGTCCAAGATAATGGCGGATCAACTGACTACTTTGCTGTCACAGCAAACGGCATATCAACAGCTGGGAATCTTTCAGTCACTGGAACGTCAACCTTCACAGGAGATATCACGGCAAATGGCAACGTTGCTCAATCCGGCTCTGGAACCTTCTCAACAGGAACAGGAGCAGTCTCGCTTAACGGCAATACCTCTGTCAGCGGAACAAATACCTTCACCGTCGGCACTGGAGCAACAAGTCTTGGTGGAACCTTGAATGTAACTGGTGCAACAACACTCTCTTCAACACTCGGAGTAACTGGCGCCGCAACATTTAGCAACAACATTTCACAAACTGGTAGCGGCACCTTCAGCACTGGGACTGGTGCTGTCTCTCTCAATGGCAATACGACAGTTGCGGCAAATCAGAATTTCTCACTGGCATCAGGAACTGGTGTCTTCTCACAAACATTTGCTTCAAATACCAACGCCAGCGCTCAATCGCTATCCTTTACTAACTCGTACACCGGATCAACAACGACAACAGTTAATGGCGTCAATGTCTCTCTCGCTAACGCGACAAATACCAATAATAAAGATGTTCTTAACGGCATCAACTTTCCTGCTGCCACAAACAACAACAGCAATGTCATTAACGGCATCAACTTTGCATCAGCAACAGGCTTTAACAACTTTATTAGTACGCCAACAATTGCTATTACTTCAGCGGGAGCAATCACTGGCGCAACTGGTATCACTCAAACTGGTAACTTCTCACAAACTGGCAGTGGAACCTTCTCTACCGGAACCGGCAATGTCTCTCTCAATGGCAACACAACGGTAGCAGCAGATCAAAACTTCACACTTGCATCGGGAGTTGGCACACTCACGCAGAATTATGTTAATAATAGCAATGCAACGGCAAGTAACTTCAATATCACCAATTCTGCTGCCTCTGGCACTACGGCAATAAGTGGTATTGGAGTTAACCTCACCGGAACAGCAAATGGATCAGGCACCAACACGAACACCGGCGTTAACTTTGGCAGTGTCACCACTCAAACTAATAATACCTTTAATGCAATTACTGTCGGATCAGGATTCAACAACATCCTCACCTCCGGCTCAATCAATATCTCAGGAACAGGTGCAATCACGGGTGCAACTGGCATCGCAACATCCGGCAACTTCGCTCAATCCGGTAGTGGAACCTTCTCAACAGGGACGGGTAATGTCTCACTCAATGGCAACACCACCGCTGCTGGAACCTTCACTGGAACTGGTGCTGGTGAATTCCAGTCAACCCTTGCTGTTGACACCCTAGGCGCTGCAGGCTCAACGGCTCTGTGTCAAAATACATCAAACCAAATCGCCATCTGTGTGCCAAATGTTAATAATGTCACTTTGCAGGAAGCTTATACTGCTTCAACCGGCGGCTCAACGCCTGAGATTGTCCTTGACTCAACTCGCGGAACGCTCAACATTGCTGATAACGCAACGCCTCTTGGCACTGATCTCTTGGATGTCCAGAATAACGGCGGTACAACTAACTACTTTGCTGTTTCGGCAACAGGAATTTCCACTTCAGGAACTCTCTCAGTCACCGGAACATCAACGTTATCAGGGGATGTAACTGCAAATGGCAATGTCACCCAATCCGGCTCAGGTACTTTCTCAACCGGCACTGGAAATGTTTCACTCAATGGCAACACGACAATTGCTGCCAACAAGAATCTCTCGCTTACTTCAGGAACTGGTACTGTTACGCAAAACTACAGCAATAACACAGGCACAGCAACAACTATCAACGCAACCGATAATGCGTCTTCCGGCACAACCGCTGTCAAAGGCATTGGTGTTAATCTTACCGGAACGGCTAACAGCTCTGGTGCTAATACCATCACTGGTCTTAACTTCGGCAATGTCACAGCACAAACACACAATACCTTTAATGGCATTACCTTTGGCACAGGCTTTGATAATTTCATTACTTCATCAACCGTAAATCTTACCGCTGCTGGTGTCATATCAGGGTTGACTGGGATCACTACCTCTGGTAACTTCTCTCAAACCGGTAGTGGAACCTTCTCAACAGGAACGGGTAATGTCTCACTCAATGGCGCAACAAATGTTACCGGAACAAATACTTTCACCGTTGGTACTGGCGCTACCAGTCTTGGCGGCACGCTCAATGTCGCGGGTGCCGGACAATTTGCATCAACGCTGGAGGTTGATACACTCAGCGGAACGCTTGGTACAACTGCAGTCTGCCGTAATGCCAGCAACCTCCTTGCGACCTGTGACCCAAGCGCATTTGGCGTCTCTCTGCAATCTGCTTACAATACCGGCAATACAATTACCACTAGCGACGGACGAAACATTGCCTTTACTCTTAACTCAGGACTTACTACTCCAACATCCTTTACTCTTACCAATGAAGGCAGTGCAACTGCATTTGCTATCAACGATACCAATAGTCCAACGGATACTGCCCTTGATATCCAATCAAGTGGCGTATCCAAATTCACTGTTCTTGCAAATGGTAACCTGTCTACTGCTGGCAACATCTCTCAAACTGGTGCTGCTACCTTCTCCACCGGTACGGGCAATGTCTCACTCAATGGCAACACGACAATTGCTGCCAACAAGAACCTGACGCTTACTTCAGGAACTGGCACCATCACCCAAACCTATGCCAACAACACCAATGCTTCTGCAACGACAATCAATGCTACAGACACTGATTCTTCAAGTACAACTGCGGTGAACGGTTTGGGAGTTAACCTGACAGGAACGGACAATTCCGGAGGAGCAGATACTTTGACAGGCGTTAACTTCGGCAATGTCACAGCACACACCAATAATACCTTCAATGCAATTACTGTCGGCACAGGATTCAACAACATCCTCACCTCCGGTTCAATCAACATCTCAGGAGCTGGCGCAATCACTGGCGCAACGGGTATTACTCTGGCATCAGGTAATTTTGATCAATCCGCATCAAGCGGCACCTTCCAAACCGGCACCGGGGCTGTCTCGCTTAATGGTAATACTACTCTGGCATCTGGAAAAACATTGTCATTGTCAGGCAACCTCACTCAGACTGGCAGTACGACCTTCTCAACCGGCACTGGCGGAGTCTCCCTTAATGGTGCAACGACAATTGCTGCCAATCAAAACTTTGCATTGGCATCCGGTAATGGAACCTTCACGCAAACATTTAGCAGCAATGCTAATTCGACAGCAAGCAACTTCAACATCACCGATTCAGCTTCTTCAGGGACAACTGCAATTAAAGGACTGGGTGTTAATCTCACCGGAACAGGTAACGGCTCAGGGTCCAACACAATAACTGGTTTGAACTTTGGCAATGTTACTTCCCAAACAAACAATACCTTCAATGCAATCACTGTCGGCTCAGGATTCAACAATATCCTCACCTCCGGCTCAATCAACATCTCAGGAGCTGGCGCAATCACCGGTGCAACTGGCATCACTACTTCCGGCAACTTTGCACAATCCGGTAGTGGAACCTTCTCAACCGGAACAGGCAATGTCTCACTCAATGGCAATACTACTGCTGCAGGAACCTTCACTGATACTGGTGCAGGAGATTTCCAGTCAACATTAGAAGTTGATACCCTCGGCGCTGCAGGTTCAACTGCTCTGTGTCAAAATACATCAAACCAAATCGCTACGTGTGTACCAAATGTCAATAATGTCACTTTGCAGGAAGCATATACTGCTTCAGCTGCCAGTCCAACTCCTGAGATCGTCCTTGATTCAACTCGGGGAGCGCTTACCATTGCTGACAATGCAACACCACTTGGCGCCAATCTGTTTGAAGTACAATCAAATGATCTTTCAAATACCTACTTTGCTGTGACAGCAAATGGCATTTCTACTTCCGGCGCCGCTGCAGTTACCGGCAACCTCTCAACTTCCGGCACCTTCTCTCAATCAGGCAGTGGAACCTTCTCAACAGGAACAGGAGCAGTCTCACTTAATGGCAGCACCACACTCGCAGGCGGCAAGAGCTTAACCCTCTCATCAGGCACTGGCACTATTACGCAGAACTTCTCCGGTGGAGCAAATGCGACTGCAACAACAATTGCGGCAACTGATACAGCATCAAGTGGAACTATTGCTCTTAATGCACTCGGCATTAACCTGACAGGAACAAATACTTCCGGGACCAATACCATAACCGGCATCAACTTCCCCAATGTCACAACGCATACCGGCAATACCTTCAACGGTTTGACCTTTGGCACTGGATTTAATAACTTCCTTACGAGTCCATCAATTGCTATCACGGGAGGTGGCGCTATCACCGGCGCAACAGGCGTTACCCTTGCATCGGGCAACTTTGATCAATCTGCATCAAGCGGCACGTTCAATACGGGAACCGGCGCTGTCTCACTCAATGGCGCAACAAATGTTACCGGAACAAATACCTTTACTGTTGGAACAGGTGCTACAAGTCTTGGCGGTACACTCTCAGTAACAGGCGCCGGAACTTTCTCGTCAACCATTTCTGTTGCAAGTCTTGGCACAAACGCTGGAGCTGTCGGTATCTGCCGAAATTCTTCCAACCAGATCTCTTCTTGTGGCACCAATCCAGACAGCGTTACCTTGCAGAATGCCTATGATGCCGGCAATACTATTACGACATCCAATGGTAAAAATATTTCATTAACATTGGCATCAGGACTTACGACTCAAACATCACTCAGTCTCACTAATAACGGTACCGGCGATGCTTTTGATATCACTCAGAATCCGGGAAGCAGCAACACATCCGCCAATGGTATAAACGTCAACATTAACGGTAGTGGCACCACCACCAATGGTATCCAGGTGTCACAAACTGCTGGCACTCTCCAAAATGGCATTACGCTTTCCGGAACAATTGGTAATGGGATTAACTTTTCAGGAAACTTCACCGACTTGATCAATTCTTCCAACTTTACCGTTGACAACTCCGGCAATGTCACCGCAGTCGGTAACCTTGTCGTTAATGGCGGAAATGTTTCTGCGACATCAGGAACAAGTGTTAATCTCTTTAATACTGCACAAACAACATCTCTTTCTATCGGCGGCAATGCAACAACAGTAGGAATCGGCGGAACATCAGGGACAATAACGCTCAATGAAAATACAAACATTGCTGCAGGCAAGAATCTAACCTTGCCATCTGGAGCAGGTGTCTTCAGTCAGACATATACCTCCGGCACCAATGCTACATCTGCGCAACTGCTTGGTGTCACCAATAGCAATGCTGCAAACACGACAACAGTAGTAAATGGCAATACAATCACTCTTGCCAACGCAACAAATACCAACAACAAAGATACCACCAACGGCATTGACTTCCCTGCCGCGACAAATAACAATGGAAATGTCATAAATGGCCTGAATTTTGAATCGGCATCCGGCTTCAACAACTTTATCAAGACGCCAACCTTTGCACTCACCTCAGGTGGCGCGATCACCGGCGCAACGGGCGTTACCCTTGCATCAGGCAACTTTGATCAGTCGGCATCAAGCGGAACCTTCAATACAGGAACAGGAGCTGTATCACTCAATGGCGCAACAAATGTCACCGGAACAAATACCTTCACTGTCGGAACTGGCGCGACAAGTCTTGGTGGCACCCTTGGAGTTAGCGGCATAATCACTGCTTCAACACTTGGCGCAAACACCGGTTCTGTCGGTCTCTGTCGAAATTCATCAAATCAAATCTCCTCCTGTGTCACCAATCCAGATAGTGTCACATTGCAAAATGCTTATGACGCCGGAAATACAATTGCAACCAGTGACAATAGAAATATTGGCTTCACGCTTGCTGACACGACCACTGACTCCAAGTTCACTGTCAACACTGCAAAAAGTTCTACCGGAGATACAGAATTTACCCGCGATTCTGCAACCGGCGGGACTGCAGATCCTACACAACTCGTCTTGATTAAGAACCTTGCAACTGACAGAGCACTTCCTATTGGATTAAAGATTGCAGGTGTTTCAGGAGGCGTTGTCACAACTGCTTTGGATCTCTCTGATTCCAACATCACAACTGCTATTGCTCTCGGCGGCAATGCTATCTCAGGAACCAACTTTAGTGTCACCAGCGCAGGTGCTCTCACAGCAGCAAGTACCATCAATGCTAATGGCGGAAATATCTCAAGTAATCAAACATCCTTTAGCCTGGTTGACTCAGGAGTCACGACACTTAACTTTGCTGAAGGAGTAACAGGGACTCTTAACTTGGGTAACACCTCTGGTACAGAGAGCGATAAGTTTGGAACTGTCAGCTTCCCCAATGCTACTGCTATCACTGCAAACAGCGCGACAGGATCATTCTCTCAGCTCAAGACAAATAGCGGTTATGTCGCAAGTACCGGTCACGGTGTCACCTTGGATAACAACGGTAACATCCTGGCAAACGGCGCGCTTACAGTCGATGGCATAGCGACTATTAGCGGTCAGCTTACAGCAGGAAGTGGCATCCAAGTAAATGGCGCAACCAGTTCTGACATCATTGGCATGAAATCAACAGCAAATATCTTTGCTAACTCCACAGTTACTTCACTCAATGTTGGTACCAACGCAACAGCACTCTCTTTTGGAGCCGGCACAGGAACAACATCAGTGAATAACGCTCTTACCGTAACTGGCACTTTGACCGCCAATGGAGCAGCAAACATTGGTAATAACACAGCAATCGCACTTTCCGGCAGCACAATTAATTCAACAGCAACCAGTACAGAAACCCACAACATCGCTGCAAGTCTTGCTAGTGCCTTTGACATCAAACAAGGAACGAATGACTATCTCAATATTTCCACCAACGGCACACCATCTCTTACTTTTGGCAGCACAGGTAATAATCCGACATTCACCTTTGCAGGATCAGGAGCTGTCAATGTTAACGGAAACACTTTGCAAATCGGCTCAACCACCGGTAGCACTCCTTCAATTACAACAGCATCAACCGGCACAGCAGCTATCTTTAATACCACTGCAACAATAGTCAACCTTGGAGGTGCTGCTGATGTGAACTTAAGCACCTCTGGAAAAACCACAACGGCGGGGGGAAACTTCACTGTCAGCGGCGCGACAACAACACTTGCTTCAACGCTTGTCAAACTCACTGGCGCAAACGCTGTCATCGATATGCAAGGAACAGGAACACTTGGTATTTCAACAACAACTGATAGTCCAATTGCTATCGGCAAGTCCGGCGGCACTTCAGCATTGACCCTCAACGAAAACACCATCAGTCTTGGCGGCAGCGCTCCGGCAATCGCTCCAACAACATCAGGAGCAGTATTGGCAATCGACAGTAATGGAAGTGGCGCACTCAATCTCCAAGGAACCAATTCTACAGGAGATGTCAATATTGCAGGCGGTTCAGGATCAACAGGATGTACTATTACTAATTCCACTGGCAGCCTTGCCTGTTCTGGATCTGTCACAACAACAGCAAACTCAGGAACGGCAAACTTCGGATTCTTCCAGAAAAACTTCAGTACAGATGTCATTTCCTTCATTCCTGCTAATACGACAGACACGATGTCTCTCAGTTCTGCTTCAACAGGCAACTCTACCCTTGCGCTGACAACAACAGGGCTGACAACATCAACCGTTCCGGCATTCAATAACACCGTCACACTTCCAGCAGGCGCAGCAGGCGGGACATTCTATGGACAAAAACTTAGTATTACCAATACCTCTCCAACTAGTGCTGATACTGTCTATGGACAATACATTTCTTTTGCAGATAGCGGTGCTGTTTCAGGAAAGACATTGACAGGCTTGGATATTGAAGCAGCTACGGCAAACGGCAGTGACACGACTTATGCAGCAGTCTTTAATGGCGGCAATGTCGGTATCGGGACATCAACCCCAGGCGAGGCACTGACTCTTGGATCAGGCAATAGCTTTGGTACCTATATGGCAACACCAGGAGTGCCAACGTTGACAGGACACACCACAGGCGGATCCTTAACAGGAGCTGGAGGAGGAACTACCTATTATGTCAAAGTCAGTGCTTTAGATTCTCAGGGCAATGAAACTCCAGCTGGAACAGAAAACTCTGTTACGATTACAAGTACCTCAACAGGAAGTATTGATGTTTCATGGACAGCTGTACCTGGCGCAACTTCCTATCGAGTATACTATGGCACATCATCCGGCGGAGAAAATAAATACTACACAACGACAGTGACCACCAATCCTAACTTGATTCAAGGAGCCGGAACAAGTGCCAGTCCAGCCGGTACAGGTGCCTATGCTATCAACTTCTTATCCGGTGGCAATGGCTATATCCAAGGAAACTTTGGCATTAGTTTGAGCACGTTAACGTCTGCCGCAACAGCTGCCCGGACACTTACACTCCCCGATGCAACAGGAACTATTTGTGTCAGCGGACAGACCTGTGCGACAACTGGGATTGTCGGCTACTTCCAGAGAACTGCAGGAGCACTTGCTCCAGCAAATATCACTGACGATCTCTTACTTGGAGGAACAGGAACAAGTAGTGCGAAGTTTGCTTTTATTAATAACATTGGTGCAGGTACCCCAACAGCTAGTATTTCAGCAGGGACGACAAATAACGACACCTATCTGACAGGATCAGGTGTATTGGGGACAACCAATGGACAAACATTGACCATTGGCTCTGCGTCCACAGGGAACATTGTCATCGACTCAGGATCAAACGTAACCCAACTTGCGGATAATACCATTTCGCTGACAGGGACAGCACCAGTAGTATCATCAGCGAATAACCCATTGCAAATAGCAGCTGGGACAAACACCCTAACCCTAGGATTAAATAGTACCGGGGGGAACATCCAATTCTTCAATAGTAATAATACGATAACCAATGCAGGAGTATTAACCCTCGCAAGTACCGAAACAATCAACGGACAAACCCTCTCGTTTGGGAATGCCTCATCATCGACAATCCATACAACAGTAGCAAATACAGGATTAACATTATTATCCAATGGGACAGGGAATATTACATTAGGGCAGAATAGTGGGAATGGGGATGTAGTCGTCCAACCGAATGCCGGAGGGCAAGCAGCGTTGATTGTCAACAAACAAGGAGCAAATGACATCTTCACAGCCAGTGCCTCAGGGACAACAAAGTTTGTTGTGAACAACAGTGGAAACCTGCAATTTACCGGCGGGACTAGTTTCTTGACAACCTTAAACTCGATAGCAACTGCAACAAGATCCATCACTTTCCCCGATGCATCAGGCACTATCTGTGTCAGCGGACAGACCTGTGCGACAACCGGTGTTGTCGGCTACTTCCAAAGATTGTCAGGAGCTCTTTCTCCTGCCAACATCACTGACGATCTCTTACTTGGCGGCACCGCATCAGCATCTGCACGAGCTTCCTTCACCAATATGATTGGCGCCGGTACACCTACACTTACTGTCGGCTTGCACGGATCAACAAACGGCAAGATTGTCTTAGCAACCTCTGGAGGAGGAACGGATCCAAGTTTGTTCACCGATTCATCAGGCAATGTCACATTGGAAGCGCCAAGTGGTACAACCTTTATTGGAAGCGGTACAGGGAATATTCTTATTCAACCACCTACTGGTAACACAGCAACTGTTAATTTAGTCGGATCAGGAACAAACTTCCAAGTCCAAAACAGTGGGTCAAACATCCTGCAAATCTTTGGGAGTGTAGGTAATACCACCCTTACTGTCCCTGGCGGAGGAGCGAACTTCTTAGTAGATGCTTCCTCTACACCCAATACAGCAAACAATGGTTCTCTTACTACTGGTGCTTTCCTACTCAATACTACTTCCGGTACGGCAAATAATGTCGGCTTTGATGAGAATTACTCAATGTCTGCAACTTCCGGCACACAATATGGAGAAGTTCTGACACTCGCTCAAACACAAAGTGGCGGTACACTTGACGGGCTTGAAATTCATAATAACTCAAGTACAAGCGATGCCGGAGCTGGTTGTTTGCTGTGTCTGGTAAATACTCCGGCAGTTTCCGGTGCTGTCGATGCTGCTATTAAAGTCACCGGAACTACTACCGCCGGAGACATTACCGATGGCATTGACTTTAGCGGTGACACAGGCATGACCACTGATCTTGTTCTGCAAAATGGTGAGACAATCGATAACAATACCAATGGAACTATTAATCTCGGCGCTACAATAATCAAAAATAGTGGAAGCGTTCTGGTAACGGGAGCAACAATTTCTTCAAATAGCAGTGCTACCCTTTCCAACGATGGCAGCGGTGCTGTCGAAAATGATCTGGGCGATGAAGGGAGTCTCGTGCCAAATGCCGGTTTTGAAGCAAATAGTTCCGGTTCTACGTTTGCCGATGGATGGACAGTTGCGGCGACAAGTTCCGCCTTAATTACTCGGGATACTACTACCGAAGCAAAAGGTGCAGCATCAGCAAAAGCAACATTGAATAACCAACAGGCAGCGTTCTATTCAGCTTGTATGCCTTTGGCACTTGGTAATAGTGGAGCTTACACCTTATCATATTATGTAAAACCAAGTGCAGGCACTCCTACAGTCCGTGCATATATTGATGAATATTCAACTCTTGCAAATTGTAATTCAAATACATTGGTTGGAACTACTGCACCTGTTGATACATCATCACTTTCTGGCACTGGATGGCAAACAAAGGGAGGCGCAGTTACAGCTGTAAGTACAGCAGCTCCTTGGGGACGCGTTCACTTCTTTGTTGCTTCACGAAGCAACCCAACTGTTAATATTGACGGCGTACGTCTTATTGAGACAGCTGCTACCAATGGTCTTGACTACGCTGAAAACTATGAAGCCGATCCGAATAATACTCCACAGCCTGGAGATGTTGTCTCGCTTGAAGCATCCGACGATACTGCTATGGTTGCTCCCGATGCAACATACATGGATCAAAACACTCTCGGTGTAGTATCAACCAATCCTGGAGAAGTCCTTGATGATGGATCCATGACTAATCCTGTTCCCATTGCTCTCGCCGGACGTATACCGGTCAATGTCTCAACTGCTAATGGTGACATCCAAGCCGGTGATTACCTTACTACATCAACGACTCCCGGCGTTGCAGTCAAAGCAACTTCTGCTGGAACCGTTATCGGAAAAGCACTCGAAGATTACAGCAGCACAGGTGTCGGACAAATCACTGTCTTTATCAGTGTGGGCTATGCAGATCCCAATGATATTCTTGCTCATCTCACATTAGACTCAAATGGTAACGTTAGTACATCTGGTATCGACCTGAGTTCTCCAGTAACGATTGCCGGACAAAATGTCTCATCATTGCAAGACGCCATCGACGCCTTGAGTACGCAAGTAAATACAAACACAGATCAGATTGCATCTTACTCAGCACAGATCGCATCCAATTCTGCACAGATTGCACAAACGCAGGATTTCGCGAATCAAGTACTCGCCTTCGCACAATCCTTCCATGATGAAGTAAACACTAATATTGCAAGTCTCTCGGCCCAAATTGCACAGAATACGGCTGCAATCACTGGACTTTCAGATCAACTTGCTTCTCAATCTTCACAATTAACACAGACAAATAATCAGGTGCTGAGTCTCAGTGATCAAGTTGCATCTCAGGAAGCAGAAATCACAGCTATGCACAACAATGTAACGACAGCAACCGTCAGCGCGCAGACAATAAATATCAATGGCACCTCACTTAATACACAGAACAATACTTTGTCATTGACCAACAGCAACAATCAAACCCTCTTCTCTCTCGACCAGAATGGTAACGCGACTTTGTCCGGAACCCTTACAACATCTGTCGGCAACTATGATGTTGCTGAAGATTATCCGACCAAAGATACGACTCTTACGCCAGGAGACGTCTTATCCGTTGATCAGACAAATACAGAGGAAGTACAGAAGACAACAACTGCTTATGATCATACAATCATTGGTGTCTATTCAGAAAAACCAGGCTTCAGACTGTCAGAGAGCAATGGCATGATCAATGGAGACAAAGCAGTACCTGTCGCTCTCACCGGACGTGTCCCAGTCAAAGTAGATCTTGAAGGTGGAGACATTCACAAAGGCGATTATCTGACCTCTTCATCAACACCAGGTGTCGCGATGAAAGCAACACATCCTGGACAAGTTATTGGAAAAGCACTTGATGACTTTAGTTGCACAGCAGCCGGTATCACCTCTCCTGTCAGCGGACAATGTTCTGGAACCATTGATGTTTTTGTCAATGTCACTTTTGCTGATCCACAAAATGTCTTATCCAACATTCAGGTCGGACCTGACGGTAAATTGCTCATCTCTTCTGTCGACACAACAAATGTCACCATCCCACAAAGATTGCAGATCAATGGCAAAGCAATCACCGGATCATTGAGTGATGCTTTGAGTGCTTTGAGTAGTGGTGTCACAGACAACACTTCTTCAATCAGCGCACTAACCGATCAGATGCATGAAACTTCCGGCAAGGTGACAACGATCTTTGGACAAATCGATCATATTAATACTGTCATCGACCAGTTGCTCGCCTTTGCACGAAACTTCCATGACGAAGTAAACAATACTGCTTCACAAATCGCACTGTTGAATAACAAAGTTGATAATCTGTCCAACAATACTGCGTCCAATTCTGCAGAGACAAACTTTGAAGCAACAGCAAGTGCAACATTGCAATCTCAAGGAAATGCTATCTCGCAACTACAATCTCAGGTTGCGTCGTTGAGTGCGAACTCTATCCAAGGAGTACAAATACCTACTGCTTCATCCGAAGGAGTCTTCGCGCTCTCCACACTTTCTGACAAGATCTCTGATCTTGAGCAACAACTCTTGTCAGTCAATATGAGCAACGAACTCTCCTCCCAAGATGCAACAATCTCCGGTACACTCACTGTCTTTGGCAAGACGACATTATCTGAATTGGGTGTGACCGGCAACATTACCGCTGGAGTCATGACGATCAACGGACTTAATTCTCAAGGGCAAGCAAGCATCAATACCGTCGGCGATCTCAAATTGCAAGATCAAGGAGCTGGCGGCATTGATATCCTGAACGGCAAGATCAAGATTGATACGGATGGTAATTTCGTCTCCAAAGCTGAAGTTACTGCAAAGAAATTCAATGTCGACACCAGCGACGTGCTCTCAGCATCTCTCGGAACACTTACCATCAAAGCAGGACAGACACAAGCGGTCGCGACAACAAGTGCATTGACTAAGAATTCCAAGATCTTTGCAACACCAATTGATACACCTGTTGCTGTATCAACTAGTCAGACCAACGATGATACCTTGACTATCAAGCTCGCAAAACCATCAAATAAAGATATCAAAGTGAACTGGTGGATTGTGAATTAAAAGATAAACTGCATTTTCCATTCTTCTCATCACTAATTTCTTTTCGTATAATCAAAATAACATGACGGAGAAATCAGTAATTATAACAGTTGCAGTCTTTTTTATTATTGGTATTGGCTTGGGACTTTATCTGTCACAGACACCATTCATGCAAGATATAACTCCTCCTGCAGAACCCGCAAATCCTACCTTTACCCATTGCCCTTATCAATATCTCAATCCTCTCAGATGTGAGCCGGATAAAACTGTCAAAACAAAAGAATATACTAATTTGCGTAATGATGTCCAGGATTACATTAACGAACAAGAGCAGAATGGCTCACTAACAACTGCTTCTGTATATTTTAGAGATCTTCAGAATGGACCGATCATGACAATTAATGGCGAGGAAAATTTTGCACCTGCAAGCCTTCTCAAAATTCCTCTTATGATGACCTATTTGAGAAAAGCACAAGATGATCCGTCAATCTTACAAAGGAGAATACCCGTTGCTGGAGATTTTTCAGCACTGCCGCAACAAAATATCAAACCGCAACAAGCGGCGGTAATAGGAAAAGAGTATACCGTAAATGATCTCATTACCTTAATGATCACCCAATCAGATGATAACTCCTGGGAAGCATTATTAAATGATTTAAGAAAAAATTATTCTGAGGATGATTTTATTGAAACAATGAACGATCTTGGCATTATTGATCCAAGAAAAAGTATTAATAACAATGACCAGTTTGTCAACACTGAACAATACGGAGCTATTTTTCGTCTATTGTACAATTCCTCATATTTAAATATTCCCATGTCAAATGAAGCACTGAAACTCTTAGCACAATCAACTTTTACCAATGGAATTGTCGCAGGAGTGCCACCAAATGTGAAAACCGCACATAAATTTGGCGAACGCATAGCAGGAGGTGACGAACAACTCCTTGACTGTGGCATTGTCTATTACACACCAAATCCATACATCATTTGTATCATGACACGAGGACATGATATACCAGTTCTGGAAGGCATTATCCAGCAGATATCACAAAGTGTCTTCAATGAAGTAAGAAGCAGAAATTAAAGTACTATTCAACTTTATAAAGTTTAGTTGTATCTGTCTGATAAACCAACTTCAAATTTTTGTGAAATTGCCGCAAGTCTGTTATTTCATAGTGCGCGTATCTTGCTGTTAGCTGTTGTTCATTTGGACCCCAGAGAACATAAGAAACATTATTTTCTTTAAGATAATCTTTACTTGCCGGCTGTCCTGCGTAAAACGCATTAACGATATTCAGCTCTGTATTATAGGTAGTATTAAATGACCACAAGCTTCCGATGCAACTTCTGTCGTCAGTATATGCAGGAATAAGATTACTCATAATGCTACCAGCTAAAATACCACTACCAGAAAGCGTATGAGTATTAAGATAATCAAATATGTTAAATTCATCTTGTGGCATATAAATGATATCTGTTGCCTGATTTGTCTGTAAGACAGCAAAACGGAGATAAAAAATATAAAAATTCGTCGCACAAAGTAGTACAAAAAATATTGTCCAATAACATGTTCGTAGCGGCATGAATGATATTTTTTTTATAAGGATTTGTATCTGCAAAACAGAAAGGAGCACCAATGGGAAAAGGATACCTCGTAAAAATATTCTTCCAGGACCGAAAGGAAGAAATGCTAAAACAAACGCACAAATAATCCACCAACTAAGATATTTCTCAAATTGTATTTTTTTCATAAAAAATAATTGGCAAAGAAAAATAGGAATGAGAAGGCCATAACCAAACAATGTCGCTCCCGGATCTACAGATAAATGCTGCAAGAATGGTGCGTAAAAACCACTATTAAGAGACAGTTGATATGAGACGAAGATAACCGGCAAGAGAGGTCCAGCAAAAATAAGCAACATTTCTTTATATGTTGGTTTTTTCTTTACAAAGAAAAGAAAGGGAATTGTTGTCAAAAAATAAAGGGCAATAAGATACGGATATAACAAAAATGAAGTGATAAGAGCGAATGAAATAAATAGCGTATTTTTAAATTCTCTACTAGGAGCTTTTATAAAAACTTCATAGAACATAACCATGCCATAAAGATAGCAAAAAATTGAAATTGCCTCGTGAGGTTTGAAAAAAGTTTCATAAAAAGTAATGCCGCCTACCATATCGAGTGAAGCAATTTTTGGATAAAGAAAAAAACCAAAACCTCCTCCCAAAGAAATACCAAGAGTTGTAATAGCGGCAAGAAAAATTGAAGGAATTGTTTTATGAACCAAATAATACATGCCAATAATAAGTAATACTCCACAGAAAATACTTGTTATCCAAAATAGCAAATAGGGATTAACAGACCTGAAAAAGAATCCAAGCAGTTGCTCAATGGGGAAAATACTAATGGATTGATTGGGGAGTGCTGTCCAAAGGTTGGGCAAAAGAACATGGCCCGACTGAGTGTAGTGAATAACACTTACATATGTATTGATATCCTGTGGGTCAAACCAGGAATTCTGTCCCAAAAAAACCATTCCGGAAGGAGTTGTAAGATACGCATAGACATCAGGGAAGCGAAAAATGAAAGTAACGATTAGAGATACTAACAAAAGAACGAAAAAATGCACATTTTTCCGGAGCCAGTGGAAGTTCATTAGCATTTACTGTAGCATAAGTGCAAAATGCAAGCAATACAATATCTCATATGCTAAAATGAATAGAGCATGGTATCCTTCACAAAACGATTCGTGATGATTCTTCCATACATCTTCGTTTTCATTGCTTCATTATATCTTCCGACGGATCCTGACCTGGGATGGCATTTAAAATATGGCGAATATTTTTTTCTGCATCATCAATTGCTCCGCGATAATACTTTCTCAACAATGATGCCGAATTATCATTGGATAAATGGTACTTGGGGAACAGATGCTATCACCTATGCAGTTTTTAGACTTGGTAGTTTTTGGGGATTAACACTTGCAAGTGCCACAGTAGTAACAGCAACATTTTTCTTTTTTGCAAAAGCCGGCAAAATGAACTTTTTGTCACAAGCGATTTTATTTCCGTTATTTATCTATTTTCTATCACCGGTAAATAGTAACTCTTTTCGAGGACAGCAGCTATCATATCTCTTTTTGGGTATACTCATTTTTCTCCTCAGCAACTATAAACCACTGTCAAAAAAACTGCTTTTTATTCCCTTATTATTTCTCGTCTGGTTCAACATTCATGAAGAGGCATTTCTTTTTTTAATACTTTTCGGAGCCTGGATAGTATTTGTACTCATAAAAGACAATTTGATCAACAAAAACTATGATAAAGCTCTGCAGAAAAAAGAAAATTTATCTCTGATAGACACATTCTTGCTTTCCTGTCTGGTAACTTTTATTAATCCTTTTGGGGCAGCGTTATGGAGCAATGCCTTGTCCTACATTGGCAATCCTCTTGTTAAAAATATTTCTGAATACGCGCCTTACTCAGTATACTCATGGGGTTGGTGGAATGAAATTATTGTTAGTGTCTTGCTTATAGTATATCTTATTTGTATTTTTGTAAAAGAACACTCAAAGAGACATTTACCAATTGTGCTGATGTCAGCTTTGCTTTTACTGGTAGGTTTTAGTATGAGGAGATATCTTTGGCCGGCATATTACATAACACTTTCTTTGCTTTTCATCCCGTCATTCCATCTCAAAAAATATTATGATAAATATGCCATATATATTGGAACAATAATTTCACTTGCCGCACTCTGTATAGCAATAGCAATCAAGCTCCCCTTTTCTCAATTTACGACTATATCGTGGGATACATACTGTACTCTGCAGAGTGTCCCATGTTCTCCAGCTTCGGCAATATATTTGCAAAAGCATAAGCTCCCAAGTCATTTATTTTCCTACTATGATTGGGGTGGTTGGTTGATATGGAATTATCCTAGCGTTAAACCATCCATTGATGGCAGGATGACAGAATGGCAAGATGATAATGGTTATAGCGCAGTGGCAGATTACAATGATTATATGAACGACAAAAAAAGTATTGATAAATCACCATATGATATTGTTTATTTGCCTAATGACCAAAGCCCGCTCGCTTTAGAATTATCAACACTCATTCAGCAGAAGAAATGGAAAGTAGTTTATGAAGATGACAAGGCAGGAGTTGTAGTAAGAATACATAATAAATAAGTATATGGTTAACAAAAATAATCTCAAAGAAGAAAAGAAAATCTATCTTTCTTACTTCTACTGGTGTTTGCCACTTTTTCTACTAATTCCTCAAGTGTTTTTCACATTCAATTCCATGAATCAAATTCGCTATGAAGAACTTGCAGAGTCAGTCCGCAATGTCTTTTGGCTGCAACATGGTTTTGTTTATGACGGAGTCTCAAGTAATATCGGTTGGTATGGTATCCTACTCTTCATTTATAACATCTTCGGTTTTTCCTTATTTACAGCAAAAATTTTCCGTTTGATTCTGCAATTAGTTTCTCTCTTTGCTCTGGCTAAATTAATGAGTATATATCTTGGCAAACGTTATGGATGGATTCCTCTCGTTACAATTGCTTCATCTCCAACTTTATTATATCTCAATACAATCCAGACCTCATATGGCATTGATCTTCAGATGCTTCCTATTTGTATTCTCATACTTGTAACCATCGATTTAAAGAATAAGATACGAGCCTACTTACGATTAATTTTATTTTGGATGCTTGTTATGTTCACGTGGATGTCCTATGCAACATTTCTTTTCTATATTCCACTATTAGTTGTACTGTATATTTGGGCACTTCATAAAAATTTACAGGATAAAAACTTTCATCAAAGAATTAGGTATATGTTAAGTCTTTCCAATTTGAGTCTCATTGCATTTATAACACCTTTAATCATTGGCTGCATATTTGTTACTAATCGTAATGTATTGCTTTCTGATCCGGTAACCGGAAGAGGAATATTCAGAGGAGGTGTGACACTAACGTTAACGCAACCACATTTTATAAATAACTTTTCGAGTATCATCCAAGACTTTTTTATTTCAGGTAAAAGCTATTATTTTGAACTTTTTAAAGCTGATTTCTCCGATTATTACCCCATTATTGCTTTACTAGTGGTTATGCTCATAAGTATAATTATGGTAATTAGGAATAAATCTTACCGTTTACCTATTCTTTGCATATGGGGAATGATACTTGGGACATACATACTTATAAGCATGACTTCTGACTCAACAAATTTATTGGGTATGAGAAGGAATACTCCAATACTTACCGGCATATATGCTCTTTTTATCCTAACGTGGTATTATGTAACACATATTTCTTGGCGCTCCCAATTACTTCGAAACATTGTCTATGGATTATATATGCTCCTTTGTATTCATAATCTACTCGTTTTCCCGACGAATTTTTCACATCTGCACGACAACAGTGTCTATGATTACCAATTTATTCCAGGCAAATCACCTACTGAATCTCTTAGCATTCTTGTTCAACAAACGAAAAAGCATGACCTAGATTTAACTTGTAAAAAGAGTGATTGTAGATATCAGGAAGTCTATTCTGCTGTCGCAGGCTACTGTGTATGGAATAAACTTTCATGTCATAACATCTACGGGTATGATTATCAAACTGAAAACACTATATTGCTTTCGCCGGAAATATGGAATACGTATATGTTTTCTCATTAATAAAGTTCTTTAGTATTAACACGAATAACTAGCTCTAGATGATACAATAGTTTTATGATAACGGTAATACAAAGCCTCGTAAAAAAGTCATCCTTTTGGGTCATTTTTCTTCTTATCATTTCTAGTGTCTTCAGATTATCATTTCTTGGGAATATTGAATTCAAAGCAGATGAGGCAGAAGGTGTTTATCAAGCATACAACTTTATCCACTATCATCAATTCCCAACAAATGGATTTGCAAACAGTATCGGGATACATTATTTCCCTTTTTTCTCTTATTTCTTAATACTACTATCTCTCTTGCGCACTGATCCTCAATTTTTGACATTTTTAATCGCTCTTTTAAATGTACTGATTATTCCATTCTATTATCTTTTTATAAATAGGTTTTATTCGCATGGAGTCGCCATTTTCTCTTCTTTACTGCTAGCTCTTGCTCCATGGGAAATCCTTTATTCACGAAAAATTTGGAGTATTGATGTACTGCTTATTTTTTCAGTTCCGTTCCTTTATTTTCTTCATCGCCTTATCTTTTTAAAAGATAGTAAAGCAGCCTTCTGGACATTTCTCTTCGGCGTTCTTCTTATACAAATAGACTTTTCTGGAATATTTTTAATGCTCATCACACTTATCTATCTTGTGTGGAAGCGGATAAAAGTTAATTATTTTTCAGCAGTAAAAGGAACGCTGTTAGGTGCTTTACCTACCGTGCCTTATCTCTATTATCAATTCTTTTCAGGAGCATTTTGCAAAGATTGCACAGGTTTTTCTCAATTTATTGGAACACAATATGCCCTTGATTTGACGCATTTTTTAAGACCCTTCGAGTTATTAAGTATTTTCTATTTTTCCTTTGAATTGGGAGATGATTATCAAAAATTTTTCCAATCCAATCTCCTTTTGCCATTTATTAATTTCATAGGAATAATCAGTATCGCGCTTATTCTTTTTGGCATATATCACATTATTACCAAAGAAAGAAAACATATTTTATTGATATGTTATTTAATTTTTCTACCAATCATCAACTTTTTCTGCGGAGTTAATTCGTTCATGCATCTCTACGTTATTTTAATGCCAATAGTAGCACTTATTGCTGGTATAGGATTGCAGGCGTTCATGAAGAGAGCAAAACCCGTATGGTTAAAAGCTATGTATGTTGCTTCTTTTTTATTATTACTTACCAGCTTTGTTATTTTCGAATGCTTATTTAATACGTTTTTGGCTTCACAAAAAGTAATATACGGCGATTATGGTCCGATTTATAGTGTCGGAAACACGTATCTAAATAAAGAACTAAAAAGCTATAGATCGTATCCTTATTATGAAGAGTTAAAATACTATGCATTTATCTTTCTTTATACTGATGGTCTCCATAGCCGTCTCGGCGATTTTTTTGCCGCAAGGCATGACTATAAAGATGCAAGAAAAGAATACTCTATCGACACGAACACTTTCCCTTCTACATTGGAAACACAATAAAGCTATTGTTTGATTATGAAGATTACTAAGATTACTGTGGTGTTATGATAAGCTTAGGGCTGTTGCCTGTCTCTCTCGATCCAAACTGAATGTCTCCGTCTTGAGTTTCATTATCTTTTCGTACTATCCATCCGTCATTGGCAGTGCCATTAAGGAAGGACTGGACATCTGAAGTGACGTTGAAGGATACTGTACCTGATTGATTATTCGTTATTGTTGTTGTTGCGGTCGGCGTTGATGCAAACGGCCAAGAACCTGGGTCTATCATATCCCATGCAGTTGATCCACTACAGTTATCTGACTGATTGGTTATGTTGGTATCAGTTGCGCAGTCCCAGCTTACTCCCGATCCTGTTCCTCTGTTGTTATTATAATTGTATGATCCGTTTCCTTCCGTCCAAGCCTGTTCCATCCTATCTACATCAATTTGCCTTCCTGTTGACCACTTATTATTGTTTGAAACTATTTTTAACTGAAGCATTGCAGTGTAGTTGGGATCGCTCCCTACTGCTGCCTGAATTTGTGACTCACTGAATTGTATCAGCGCTCGCTCTTTTCCTTCTACGGATAATTCAAGAAAAGGTGATGCGCCTTCATTACTATTCTGTTCATTGTGCTGAGTAAATGAGTCAGCAATGGGAGTTAGAGTTGTCGGCGAAGGAGTGGGCGTTGGAAGAGCATTCACGTTAACTGTAGCAGTTGCTGTTCCTGTCGCTCCCAGATTATCAGTAACAGTAACCGTCTCTGTGTATGTACCAGCAGTTGTATACGGATGGCTCAGAGAAAAAGTATTATCTGAATTAGGTGTTAGGGGTTGTGCCCCCGCTCCATCTCCATAATCAACAGTTGCAGTCCAATTTGTTGCACTTTCATTTGGGTCGGTAAAAGAATCATTTTCTGAATAGGTATCCCCCTGATTAATCGTGCCACCATTTAAAGAATTTACTTGTAGAGGAAGTGGATTAACAATTACAGTTGCTGTTCCAGTACCTGTTAATCCATCGTCGGTACCAGTTATTGATACTGTAACTGTATAAGTCCCTGCCGTCATATACACGTGACTTAAATTAAAGGCTTGTCCAAAAAGTGTCAATGGTTGTACTCCAGATCCGTCTCCATAGTCAACTGTAGCTGTCCAGTTACTCGAATCAGTATCATTCGCAAATGAACCCGATTCACTATAAGTATCTCCTGGATTTATAGTACCGCCTGATAACGGATTTATCTGAGGAGGTATTATTATTGGAAAACCCTGTGGATTATTATATAAAGAAAGATCTCCGCAAGGCGTACCCCCACAACTAAAGACTAAATCCACTTTGTATAAAATATTACCTGTTGAGGGATCAGGTGCCCAAGAAAATTCTGATTCTGTAGCATCGTAAAGCGTTGTTAGATTTTCATGTTGACCTGTTTCGGTAGTATATGAATAATAATAACTATCAGGTATAGCACTACCCACTACATCCTGTTGTAAACATAAATTTTGGATATTTATTTCCACGGAACCTCCAGTCCTTTGTGGGTCACCAATACTATAATTACAATTAGTGTCACTTTGATAAAAAGGAAATGTAAATGTATTACTCTGACCTAACACTGTCTGCTGAGAAGTCTCATTATTTACATATACAAGCTGAAAATAAACTGGGATATTATTCTCAGCAAGAAAATTTGTGAAACTGTTATTACCAATTGCACAACTTCCATCAGAGTTTGCGGGAAAAGAATCTCCTGAGTAAACATTATTTTGATAGAGGAAACAATATGTATATCCATTTTCATCAGCTTGAAAAACATTTGGGGATAAAGGCACATTAAGATCTTGCGATATAGTCCCAACTGTTAGTCGAGTAACATCTGCATGAGCTTTAAAAGGAATAAATAAGAAGATTAACGAGAAGACTAAAAAAGCAAATATCTTTTTCATTACATTAAAAATGCTTTACTTTAAATTAACAATAAAAGTTAACCGCTGTCAATAATCAAATCTGTATTAAGAGACTAGTCTATCGTCGTGCTACCATTAATCTGTGATCCTCCATTTATCTGCACGTCATTCTGCGAGGCAGTCGTAATCTGCGGGTAATTGCCGATCTTAAGGATCACTCCTGTACTTCTTCTCACCCGGAAGCAATAAGTATGAGCAGTTCTTCCAAATGTTGTCTTATCAACAAGTGAAAAATCAAATAAGCCTACGTTCGTACCTGAAGTCGCAGAAGTTGTCGTGAATGTATTCTGCTCATTGTAGGTTTCAAAAACTGTCGTTGATCCGCTATATGTCGGATCAAGATTTGTCGGAGAAGAAGCAGTTGCCGCGCTGGCACTTGCAACAGACGTATTATCATAATAGGCAATTGTTGAACTGCTATCATGAGTATTTGGTACATCTGTCCATGTGGCAGGGTTCCCACCAGAAGGTGCGCCACAGCTTCCACTTCCTGGATCTATATATTGAAGAGCATATAACCTACCACCCGCTGCCAATGTATCCGGATAGTAAAGAAGCATACGCAAGCGGAACTGCTCATTTGCAGTCGTCAGCGTCGTAGGTGTATCCTGATTAGCAAGAGCACTATTCACACTCGTGGTATTTCCGGGAGAGTTAGCAAACCACCGATAAGCGACCTGTTTTTCCAAATTAAGATCAAACCCAAAACCAAAAGCTTCCTCAGGAGTACCGTCTGAAGTAGCACCAACATCACCAAAAACAGCAGTTGAACCTATCGTTGTCCAGACTGATCCATTCCACTCTACGTCAAAAACTCCGACGGTACCTGAAGCAGGTCCAACAGTAAATAAACACATAATGCTCACCGTATTAGGATCAGAATAAAGCTCAACTGTATGGACAATACTAGATGCTGTACCTGGGATTGTTGAGGCAGTACTAAAGCCTGAAGTAGAATTCCATGTTTTGTAATTCATCTGCGCCGTATTTGATGTAGAATCATATACCATAACGGCTTGTCCTGTTGCGTGCTCCCATGCGACATTCACATTTCTTGTTAAGTTATCATTCTCGCAAGTTACGGTTGAATCCTTTGTCCAGGATGATCCATTCCAAATAGCAAACTGACAATTAACTGACACTGCTGCTGCTGCAAGAGCGCCCCCAGTAATCTCAGTTGCAATAGCAATATTATTACTACCTGAAGTATCATCAGCCGCAGCATTGAGCCATTCGACATTATTGGTATACCCTGTCAAACCAGTTGTTGACTCAGCAGACCAGGAGCCACCAGTAAACCTTCTGTAGACAATTGTGGCACTTCCCGTACCCCACATAATCATTGGTACTTGGTCGTTGTTTTCCCATGCCATAGAAAAAGGCTCAAAAACATGTCCGGACGCTGTCGTACCTGCATTATCCACTAGCTCACTGCCTGTGACAATAGTATGATTATCACCATCCCACTCAAATCCGCCAACAAAATTACTTGTATCCAGATATCCAATAAGCATATTATCTGAATTGGGCTGAGGGATAAGTCTCACCCACGCTTTTTGAGTGGTAGATGTTCCTATTGCTGGTGGCGTTGTTGAAGCAATTGAGCCTGTATTACTCCATGTATGGGTACTCGCAGTATAAAGATCATAATGGACTTGTGTTTGTCCAGTATCACAATAAACCAGCATTGCATTACCAGAAAGTTGATTAAATCCAATATCCATATATTGGCTACTGGCATTACCTATTGTCAGTGACATCGTAATGTCTAGTACCCATGGTTGAGAACCTGTCCATCGGAACACATATATTTTAAGAGCTCCTCCATTGTTATTATCTATGAGCGCCACTAGCTTTTCTCCAGTATTTGGACTACTTACTTCCTTAAACCACCGGCTATCAGCAGGTGTTGTAGACATTGAGCTTGGATTGGTTGAAAGCACAGGGCTCCATGCCGTTCCAGTCCAGGTACGATACCATGTGTTGTTGCTTCCATTATCCTCAGCTGTAAACACACCAGAGTCAGAATTAATGGCATCTGAGGCAATCTGCCATTGTCTTGCTTCCTGGAAGCTTCCGATTTTAAGCGGTCCGATCAAGTAAAACTCAGGCGATACCATCGGAAACTTGACGAAATAGGTAAACGTCTGCGGCTGACCGGCGATAAGATTGGCATTCCAGACAATTTTGGTAAATTGTCCATCTTTTACTGTCTGTCCACCATCCACATGCTCAATGCCAAAAAATGCAGGGACGATATCTTCAACTGTCCCTTGATAGTCTTGCCTGGCTGTCACTGTAAGTGTCACAGGATACGGTGCTGCCGGATAAATACGAGTTGGGAAACTCGTACGCTCGACATCAAATTGAGCTGTCGGATCTACTTTAAAATAATCTTCTATTTGTCGTGATTTACCATAGACAACTGCTGTCACTTTCATTTCGTAAATTCCCGGCGTTGTTGTGGTATATGTTGATTGGAAATCGGCATCCTCGGTGACTGTTTGGGGTCCACAATGACCGCTATCCTTGATAGTATTATCATCTATTGAAAAATTTGTTTGCTGTCCTTGAGGATCAGTTATCACCATAGAGAGAGCATCCACTTTATCAAAAAGTCCCGTTTTACAAAGAGTATTCCCCTTATCATCCAAAACACCGATACCTATTTTTGCTGTTTCCCCAGGTTCATAAATTGATTTATTTGTATTAACCGCAATAACTCCCCACGTAAAATCTTGATCGATATTGACTACTCCTTCTATGGTCCTCAGGCTTAGGCTTACTTTATATAATCCAGGAGTAAAATTTGGCACATCCTGCGGTTTTACAAGAAGCTCCCGTTTATTTTTATCAACGATGACGTCTGCGTTAATTGTTTGCCCATAAACAGTCTGTACAATCTGTGCCTTTGCTACTTGTTTGATCTGATCAGAGGTGGCATTGAGAATTGAACTGAATTTTTGGTCAGCCAAGCTAAAAACAAATTCAGGAAGCTTGCTCGCCTCAACGCTTGGTTGGTTATTATTTTTTACAGCGAGTGGCACTTGCACGACTTGACGAGACATCAAGGGATTGGAGGCGATTTTAGTGAATGTTTCGGTAGTGCTTTTGTTGATAAAATAAAACACGCTTATAATAGCCACTACAATTATTAAAGGAATTATACCTAAAGATAGATTTTTCACATTCATGTAGTTCAAATCGTAAATACTATTTACTTATACTATAAATAATATAGAGAAAATGCATGTCTAGTTGCAACCTTTTCTCTTATTTTGCCTTCTTTGGAGCGGCAGTGGGGCTTACTTGTGGAACTCCTGCTTTTGGATTTGGTTGTACTGTTGGGGCTGGAGTAACTGATGGAGGATTATTCAAGTTAGAAACTTTTGGCAAGTTTGGATTTTGCAGCGCACTATTTGATTGGCTAGCTGGTGCTTGCTGTGTCGTTTGTGCTTTCTGTTGTTTTGCGTTTGCAATTTTCAAGTCACTGAGTAATTTTACTGCTACTTTGTAGTCTGCACTGTTCTTATTGCTTTGTAATAAGGACACCGTTTGGTTTGCAACAACAAGTGCATCAGCAATATCACCGTTATCACGATATGCGATAGACAAATTGTAGTATGCGTTTGCATCGTCTGGTTTCAGGTTAGCCGCATCAGTAAAGAATTGGATAGCCTGATTGTTGTTTTTGGTTATGTAATAGATCCCACCGACATTCAAACGAAGTGTTGGATTCATTGGATCAAGTTGAATTGCATTACTGTATGCGCTCAAAGAGAAAGCTAGAGCGTTTTGCGCTACACCTGAGATGTTTCGGTAGATTGAGCCTAAGAGTGCCCAATTATTTGCCGAACGAGGACTTAACAGTACCGCTGCACGTGATTCATTGATAGCTTGTGCAAGCAATGTCTGAATGTTTTGTTTATCTTGATTACTCAAAGTTATTTTACCATCTGCAGCAGGTTTTGCGTTTGCAACGATTGCGTTTGCTAATGCAAAGTTTATCTGTGCCATATCGACACGGTATAAGTCGACATATGGATTAAGTTGTTCAGCCTTTTGCAGATCTTGATAAGCCTGCGTTCCACTGGTATTCGCACTTACTAATGCCTGACGATGATAGTAGTCAGCAGCCGTCATAGTAACGGTTCTATACAAAACTGCCACAGCTGCAATCACATAGACGACAAAGATAATGACAGGGAATAAATCTAATTGTCTATTATTAGCAGTTGCAGCTTTTAGACCCAAGGAGAGCTCGGTTACCCTTTCACGAATCGATTTCTGAGTCATCATCAAAACTGCTGCAACAAAGAAAGTAACGACAACAGAGACAAGTGTTGTAGCATGTATTGCAAGGAGAACAATTGCCATCAATCCGCTTGTAGCCATAGCTGGAAGCAACACCTGTGTGTTCTCCACCTGTGCATCTTGCGTGTCAACTGCTAGATTTCTCCAGCTGTTCACAAGAAGTACAATGCAGAAATACAATAATGCAATGAATCCAAAGGCACCCAGAGTTCCCAAGACCTGCAGGAATTCATTGTATGCAGTGTCAAAGGAGAAGTTCCAATATGGAAGCAGATTAAAAGCTACTGGTTTGTAAGTTGTGAAGTTGAAAAGATACGTTGATGGACCCGTGCCAAAGAATGGTGCGTCTCTAAATGCGGTAACTGAAACTACCCATGATGAAGTAAATGGCAACTGAATTTCTTTAGGGAAATTCGCTTCCAATTGCTGCAAAGCATTCCCTGAGAAAGGAATATATGCAAGCAAGAACACGACTGCAACGACAGCGAATGTAAGCAAGAATGCCGGCAAAGTCTTTCTCACCTGATGTGGTTTTGAAAGGAAGAAACAAAGGGCAAAGACAATCAAGAGAGCAACGAGACTCGGGATAGAGGCAGTTAACGAGACTGTTATCCCAAATAAAATTGTCAATACAATAGCCAATGGTAACGGCATAAATCTATTTGGTGTAATAACAGAAAGAATTGGCAAAGGAAGTAAGAGCAGCAAGAATGCAATGGTAGAGAACGTTGAACCCGTAGGTGTGAAGTTAACAGCTTTTGTGAAATCAAACGGAAGGAATGCGTGGAAAAATGCAAGGAGTGTCAAAGCAGCAACGATTACAGCACTCCCATAGAGCACATTTAAGAACATTTTTATTTTCGTCAAATCTCTTAAATGAGAAACAGTAACGAAATATAATAGTATATAAACCACCCAAGAGACTGCAGACCCATGCACACGCGGAAGATTTCCATAAAGCGCCTCATATCGAGAACCACTCAAATAGGTGGAAATAAGTACTACAACCAGAAAGATCAACAACGGTATATCCAACGGCGTCCGAGTAAAGACAATCTTTCCTTTGACGACCCAAGAAAAAATCCATAGTCCTACTAATAACGTCGTTGCAACGACAAGAAAAATTAACTTTGGTGTTTCATAAAATTCAGTTGTTTGGTTTAAGAAAAGAAGAGGTGTTAATCCTGCAACGAGAAACAGAATAAAGGTAATTGCGTAATCAAGATAGGCAGATATGTGATGTCTCATACGATTTGTTTAGCTTAATAACAATTAAGACAGAAATACTAGATAACGTCAATAGGCAATTTAATTGCCTATCCCTTGACAACACGTAAGCAGGTTAGATATAGTAAATTTATGCCTAATAACTTTTCTTTTACTCACTTCCTTGCCAGGTTTCCAGACGACAACAGTTGCCTGGACGAGATTATCAATCAACGATTCTCTGAAGGCATCTTTTGCAATAAATGCAAAAAAACTACAAGACATTATAAGCTAAACAGAAACAAAACCTATGCATGTAAGATTTGTCGCACACAGGTCACACCCACTGCTGGAACGCTTTTTGAAAAATCATCGACACCTTTGCGGATATGGTTCTTTGGACTTTTTCTAATGACTCAGACACGAGGCAATATATCCACAAAACAAATGCAGAGAGAGCTTGAAGTGACCTACAAAACAGCATGGAGGATGAAAAATACTATTCAAGTGCTCATGGAACAAAACAACAGCGATTTATTGAGGGATCCCTATGAAAACGAACATCCTAAAGAACATAAGTGGGTTTTCTTTAACAAACTGGAGATTTCATGGGTTGAGAAACAAGAACCAAAAGATGATTCTTAAGAGTAGATTCCTTCTGATGGTGCTTTAACTGCTCTTCTCAAAAGTTCAAAAAAATCTTTCCGTGCTCCTTCTCTCCCACCGTTTCTCAGAAGTTCTCGTAATTTTTTATCTTTGATTGTTATCCGTTTCTTTGTCATAGAATTATGTTTGCGCTATAATTGCTCATATTCGCTCCCGTAGCTCAGTTGGACAGAGCACCAGATTCCGGATCTGGGGGTCGGAGGTTCAAATCCTCTCGGGAGTACAAAAATCACCCTCGTTTTCCGGCCGCTTTATTAATCAAATTCAATTCAGCAACAAAAAGTATAAAAGCAATTATTAATGCCCAATAAAGTTTTTTCCCTGCCCATCTTGCAAACTCTCCTCCAGGCATTTCAGGGTCAAAAAAGTCTTTAAATTTGGTGATTATACCATTCATTTTCCTGGTGTATTCTTCTTGTAGACCTTCATCCGCTAGATTACCTATTGCTGCCTCCGCCTGTTGTTGGAGAGCCTGAACTTGAGGTACTTGAGCAACTCTTCTCTCAACCTCTTCTTGCGGTACTTCTTGTGTTTCATCGGCTACTTCTTCTGGTGTCATCGGAGTTAATGCTTCAACTATGCCACCTTTAATGCCATCATCTAGATAAAGAGCTCCTTCAAAAATTATTCCAGCATGCTCTTTCCTTATATTCCCCCTATTCAGCTCCTCAATAATCTCTGCTTTTATAGCATCCGTTATCTCTCTTTTCCCTGCGATTTTGTTATAAACAGACTCAAATATTGCTCGCTGCTCATCAGGAACTCCCATCTGTTCCATTTTCTCTTTGACTCTTTCTACTTCTGCTGCAATATCTGCTTCATCAGGTTCAGGAAGATCTGCTCTCCGAGTACCACCAACTGTACCAGGAGGAGCAGGAGCAGTTTCATCAGTTGTAGTTACAGGAATATCTCCCTTATTTTCACTCATAGTTTCCTTTCTCCATTTGCATAGCAAATGCGATATAATTATACACATTATATAATACTATTTAAACCCGGCTTGACAGAATCTTTATAAAATTCTTTTAAAACTGGAGGGATCCCCACAAGGGGACTTCCCGCCATTAGAATAACACTTATTAATCACGGAGGGATCGCATAGTGGTCGAGTGCGGCGGTTTCGAAAACCGCTGTCCTGATTCTTTCGGGACCGGGGGTTCGAATCCCCCTCCCTCCGCTCGCATTCTTCTTGACATCACATGGCAAATCGATCAAACTGATATTATGCGTATTTCTGCCCAAGTCGTACTTGTAATCGCTATTGTATCCCTACTCTTAGGAAAGGTTTTAAGCCCTCTTGCTTATGCACAAAGCGACCAGACTTCCACACAAAACACTTCACAAACAAATAATGCCCTTAATTACCTTCTACCAAATGCAGACGCTGATGTCCCCGTTAATCATCATTCGTATACACAAATTTTACTTATTGATGGACTCTCATCACTCGTGTGCTTAATGACGGGGATTGATCCAACCAACACTAATCAACCGTGTCTCGGTGTAGATCCGAACACAGGCAAAGTTGGACTTGCGAAACTGCCTTCCTCACAAGCCTTCGGAGAAGCACAAAGTTCTCAACCGCAAATCGGTGGAGCAATAGGTTTTTTGGCAAATTCAATCGGGACGATGTATACTCCGGCAGTTAGTAGCAGCCAATATATTAGTTATCTTGAGGATAACTTTGGCATTGTAAAGCAAACATATGCTGCCGCACAAGGAACGCAATTACAAAATTGTAAAAATACACAATTTGGCTATGGTTTTTGCGGACTTGCGCCGATCTTTCTTTTATGGTCCGACGTCAGAGATCTATCCTATGCAATGCTAACGATTCTCTTCATTGTTATTGGAGTGGGTGTTATGCTGCGCTTCCGCGTTGATCCTCGGACAGTCATGACCCTACAAAATCAAATACCACGCGTTGTTGTTTCAATTCTTCTGATAACGTTTTCCTATGCCATTGCAGGAATCATGATTGATCTTATGTGGACCGCTACGTATACAGGAATCAATTATATAGCAAGCGCGTCACCCGTTACGTCATATGTTGGCTGTAACGGGACACCGATTTCTCAAGGTGCTGAACAACTGCTGATTGATCAACCCATAAGCTTTACCAATACTGTTTTAGAGAACGGCTGCAATGGCATTGTTGATAGCGGACTTCTCCAATTATCAAACGGCGTCAGTAATGAACTTGGTGATTTAGTGACCAACACAATTCACGATTTACTCTTCTCAAATAGTGGTTGTCACATCTCATTTTGGGATGCGCTTTTTATTGTTCCAGCACTTGGCGATGCAGTAAAATGTGCAGTCGGAGGAGTCGCACTCAATGTCTTTCTTTGGCTTACGGAACTCATTGTCAAAATTATCATTCTCGTCGCAATACTGGTCGCGTTATTCCGTCTATGGTTTGAACTTATTAAAACGTATTTAACGTTTCTTATTTTTGTCATCCTCGGACCTCTCTGGATTGTGTTAGGACTTATTCCCGGACGTCCCATGGGATTTGAAAAATTGATACGCATTCAATTTGCCAACCTTGCAGTTTTTGTTATTGTTGCCTATATGATTGTCTTTGCAAGAGTTATATCCGATTCAGTGTCAAACCTTAATCCTCAGAACGTCTTTATCCCTCCGTTAGTCGGAAATCCCAATATAGCAAGTTTTAAATTCCTCATGTCGTTTGGAATAATACTCCTTTTGCCGACTATTCCTAACCTCATCAAATCCCAATTGAAAGCAAAAAGCCAAAATAACCTTGGCGCAGCAGTTGGAGCAATGGCTGGCGTTGGCGCAGCAGCCGTTACCGCACCGGGGAAGAAAGTATGGGAGAGTTTGAATAGAAGAAACCCAACGACTGGTGAGCCTGAAGGCGCCCTTGCGGTAAGAAAGCAACAACTGTGGGAGAAAACACCATACTTTGGCAAACGAGCTCTTGCTGCAAAGCAAGCTCGCCACCAGATATATGGAAGCGGAGGGGGTCTTAACTATGCTACTGACTTCCGAAGACTACAACGAGAGAATATGGCAAACATCGATGAACATCGGATGACCAGACCAGAAAGAAGAACCGCAAAACGAGCAGCAGGACAAGCAAGAAGACGACTAGCAGGGGGAGCAAGAGCGGAAGGAACAGACTATAGAAGCCGAAAAAGAGACCAGCGGAGATTTCTCCCAGGAGTAAGAGGCCGTGCTGATAGAAGAATGGACGCAATGAGAGAAAGAGTAGGAAGAAGGACTGCTGCTGTACAAGAAGGATGGCAAAGAATTACGCCTGGAGCGCCCATCCCTCCACACCTTCAACAACCAATTACAGAACCAGGGGGCGGAGGAAAATCAGGAAGGAAAGGTTCCGGTAAAGGTGGTAGAAAAGATTACCAACGAGTTGATTCTCCAAGGGTTGACGAAGTTCAGCAACGAATGAGGAAAAAAACTAACAAAAGCAAAAAAGACGGCGGCAAAAAGAAAAGAGGAAAAGGAGGAAGAGGATAAAAAGATTGTCACTTCCCTCTGAAAATCGTGCTGAGGATAATGCTTGCTGATTCCCCAACGCCTGAAGTCTTTTTATGAGGATCACCCCTAAGAATATCTGTCCAGAATTGCCGATTGTAGAGCAGGATCGGTGTTACTTTCGCAAGATTCTCAAGCCACTCCATCTGTTCTTCACTAAAGAAATGCTCTCCTATGACCGTATCTCCCATATTAAGTTCATTCCCTAATATATTTCCCGGAAGTTCTCTGATAGCGGTAAGAATCTTCTCATAATGATCCATGCTATACGAAGGGTCTGTGCTATGTCTATCAACATGCGTCAAGAGATCTGCTGCTATCTTCATGAGCAGCCATTGTTTCCAAACTAACGTTTTATGCTCTTGGGCTTTATCCCAATCGATGACATGGTTCCCGTCTCTATCAACTACGTACTCACCTTTCTTTCTGAACCCTTCTTTTTTTGCCAACCGCCAGTCCTTAACATCTTTTGCCAAGAAACGCAGTTCAGGAATATCGACTATCTGATGTCCCAGCATAGACTCTCCCAAATATTGTTCTTGCCACTCCCAGAGAGGTTGCGGGTTTTCATCGTTACTCCATCCGACCTGCACAGGGGCGCGGACTTTCATATTGAGCTGCGTTGCACCGTTTGCTTCAAAGAAATATCGAAGCGGTGTAACGTAAGTCTCTTGTATCGCGCTCTGCCAGTCAGCCCGTTTAAATGTTACTCCTTTAAAAGGCCCTGAGTATGTCATAAATTTATCAAAATCAGTTTCCTGTCCTTTCATTACCACATTATAGAGATGGGCTCCCCGGGCAAGCAGATTCTTCGCCCAGATGGTCATCGAATTATCGTTAAACTCAAGCCTGCTCGCCCAAGCTTTGGAAGTATTTTTTGCTTCATCTTCAATAAGAGCAATCTCTGTTTCAATACGTTTTCTTTCAGTATCCGAAAGAGTTGCATCCTTCAGTTGATCTTGTAAAGGTTTTAATTTCCTTTCAAATTCAGCATTTACCTGCCGCATCTCAAGCATAACCTCCATCGGCGTCCGATACCGTTGCTTTTTCATTTTCTTCTCATTAAACTTAGGATTGCCGTCTGCGTCAAAACCTTCAAAGGCACGCTCAAAAGCATCTTCAAGAATCATTCCTTCCAAAAGAGATAAGTTAAACCTCTTGAACATGAAAGTAGTAAGGGGATTTCCATTACCAGCGAATGTCCCGTATTTCCATCGGTACGCATTTGCATGTTCCCATTTTGATTGTTCAAGCCATCCTGCAGGGCCACCCTTATCGACCCAGTTATTTTTCGCAACGCCTCCGGTAAAATACATCCATGAGTATGCTTTCAGCCATGCATAATTACGAGAATCCTTATCAATGATTGGGTTTCCGTCTTTATCGAGACCTGCTTGTTTACTGATAAATTTGTCTTCAACAGAATTTTTTACTACTTCCTCAAGAGCTTTTACCAGCGTTTGGGGAGCCTGCTCCTGATTATACGGATTGACCAGCCTGATAAAAGCCTTTGAGTCTTTAACCTTCCCTGTGTCTACGTCAAAAGCTGCATAAAAATCATCTTGCCGCTGACCGAAGATATGGGACATCCACGCCCCGCCGGTCTGTCTCATCGTTTTCCCTGCCACTGTTTTCGCCGCGTCTATCCACGTCTGCATCTTAAAAAAATCTGAGTCTTCCCCCAATATCTGTTTCAAAGCACCATAATCAGCAATATTATAAAGCGTAAGAAACATCGTATTCAAACCATCCCCTGCACTTGCGTCACTATCCTTGCCAATGAAGTCAACAGGAAGCATCAATGACCGGTCAAGCATTGACTGCCCGTTTATCTTGCGGGTCCATTTACTCAAATCAGCCATAGCTTTATATGCTTTTACAAGATCGTCGGCATTCCCCATCGCATTCTTATATTGAATGGCATAATTTCTATCCCATATCAACATAAATGGCTCGATAAAAATCTGATCAAAAAGAGCATCAAACTTATAATCCGTTTCGTCTCTGAAGTAACGCTCATCATCAAAAATCATTGCCAGCAAATTAATCGTTGAATATTGTCCTTTATAGACATCCAATACATTATAAAAATCAACAGGATCGTCTGTCTCAATTTTATCCCACCGCTCAAACATTCTGCCTCTGACCCATTTGACAAAATTTGCCTCATTGAGGACATATCTCCCTTTTTCTACTTCATAGATCGGTTTCCCGTCTCTAGTCTTCATAGGAGTACCATCTGCATTTCTCTTTTCAATAAGATTACCCGCTGCGTCTTTCTTCAACTTTATTTGCATTTGCAGAAGGGGGAAATTGCCGTCCATCGCGTATTTATCTTTATTTATATACGTCATGATATTCCAGGCGATATCAAAAATGTTCTCTGCTGGTCTCGTATTCCGATCGTCATTTAACCCTTCATGTAAGTCATCATTAAGAATAAAACGATAGATATATTTCACGTTTGTTACTCCCAATTTTTCCTGAATAAAGAGAACTTTCCTTGCTAATCTAGGATCTCCACCGAGAACCAGTCTACTATCATTACGCTGGAGCAGGTCTTGTATTTTTCGATTTTCAGGATCACCTTCAGGAGGATACGAATCAAACGCCGGAATGTGCTCTAATGCGTCAAGTACTTCCTGAGGGCTCTTGCCTGAGGCAACCACACATTGCAGTGCGTTCTCGACTGACTGATCACTCTCAATCTGTAATTTTTCTTTCAATTTACCACGAACGTCGGTTCTCTCACGTTCTCCCCATCCTATCTGTTCCCAAAACGATTCGTCCTTTAGACGAAGAACAATATCCGGTACCTTTCTCGCACGCTCTTCGCGTTTTTCCCGATCCTCTTGTTCCGTACCCTCTGCTATCGCCTGAGCTTTTTCTTCTAACCCTTTACGGAGTTCTCCTGAGGTTTTGGGTAATTTATCGTACACTCCACGCCTCTTAGCATCTTCTACGTATGCCTTAGAATATTCAATCCTCTTATCAACCTCTTCGTTAATCTTACTTAACCTCTCAGGATCTCCTACAATTGGGTTTTCTAATACTTCTGTCATAATTCCATCATATCGGCTTTGCCAAAGCCAGTCAATGTAGACAGAGTGTAATACATAAACAGGGAAATAGCATTATATTCCCATGACAATCAGCTTATAAAAAACTTGTAAAAACTCACACGATTAAGAAGAAAACGTGAACCCGCGGCCTTTTACGGTCTGGAGATGAACAGGATGATTAGCATCCTCTTCTATTTTATGTCTAAGCCGGAAGATTAACTGATCGACTGCCTGATCCGTAATTCCTGCTGTTGATTTGTTATCTCCCCACACAACGTTTATTAACTCATCACGCTCAATAACGCGCCCTTCATTTTGCAGAAGATACAACAAAAGCCGGAATTCGGATGAAGTAAGCTGGTCAGAGAGCACTGTTGTTCCCTTACGAATGGCATTGGTATGCGCATCATATATTATTTTCTGTAATGTCCTCGCAACATCATTATATTCTTTTTTGATAAACGCAGCAAAAAGTGGTATTTGGATACGAGAATCTTTTACTAATCCCACTTGTTCAAGATATTCTACAACCTCCTGATCTTCAAATTTCCCCTCAAGCAAATCTGCCTGCTCCGCAGGGGAAAGCGAGTGCCAAATCGCACGAAGTGACTGCCTGATTGTTTTCTGTCCAAGTAACAAGTCTTCCAGATGTCCTTTTGGCTCTTGCATTATGACTGCCTCGAAGGAGAGTTTGGTAAGCATACCATGTCCTCCTGTTAGTTTAATAATCTGTTTGACAAGTTCTTCCTGTATCTTTTTACCTGTCAATTTTTCAATATGCGTCCGCAGAAAATCTCCTGACGGGCGGTCATACAACTGCATTGTAACAACTCGTTCTATGACAAATTCATAGTAATCAGCAAGCGTTGTAGGATCAAGAGTGTCCTCAAGCGGTCTATTGACGGAAAAAACGACTGAAAAACGGTATTTCCCCCGGCTACGAAGACTCCGAAGATTGGTAAAAAAATCTGCAGTTACCGTCGGAACATATTCTTCAAACCGGCTAAAAAGAAAAACTACAGCGATCTTTTTCTCAAGACTCATATAGTCAATTGCTTCTTTAAAACCTTGAAAGAGCAAAAACTCATCTTGAAACTTCAAGTGTTCTCTGAAGATATCGCCAACTGCCAAATTTTCTTCCTTCATTCCCCGCTCCCGGAGTGACTCAGTCAGATTGAGAAATAAGTACTTCATCACATCGGCAAGTGGTCTGTTGCGAATTTCCGAAAAATCAACAAGGACAAAATGACTTGACTCCTGAGATGCACCGAGAAGTGTTTCTCGGATTTGCTTGTTATACACCAAAAGTCCCAAGAGCGTTGAACGGTTAACTCCTGGAACACCAATCACTTGACAAGAATTGCCATTTTTAACATAAGAGATAATCTTCCCTAACTCTTCCTTCCGAGCATCTGATGGAAATTGGGCTAAAAAATGCTCTTCAAACATATATTTCATTGTATCTACTCGTGAGACAATCTGCAATCTCCCTCTTGCATTTTACTCAGTATCTTTAGTACGCTAACCATATGAGCTATCTTGCACTAACACTTCCTGGAGGACAAGCAGTCAATCCTCCTGCAGGACTTCCTTCAGGAGGAATAAATACTCTTTCCAAAGCTATAGGAAGTGCTATGACGCTTCTGCTCATTATTGCCGTCATTTTGACCCTCATTTATCTTATTCTCGGCGGGATTGCATGGATAAACTCTGGTGGAGACAAATCAAAAGTTGCTGCAGCCCGATCGAGACTGACGTTTGCAATTGTGGGACTCATTGTAGCATTATGTTCTTTTCTTATTGTCAAAGTCATTGGATACTTCTTCAATGTTAACCTGATCCATTAAGACAGAGCAATATTGACACCTTGACAAACAAAAAAGCATTGCTTTATGATGAATATAGAATGAAAAAAATTCTTGCAATATCACTCACGATCGGCACTTATCTTAGTTTTGCGACATCTGCTTTTGCTGGTGGTGCAAATGTTAATCCTTGTGCAACAAGCGGTGTAACAAGTCAATTTAGCAATTTATGTAATCTTAATGCAAATAGTATTGGACCTCTTGTAGGCGCAGCTGTTGCTTTTATTCTTGTCGCAGCAGCATTGATCGCCCTTTTCTTCCTTATTTGGGGTGGTGTACGCTGGATCATGTCTGCTGGTGACAAAGCAAAAGTAGATAGTGCAAGACAAACAATTACAGCAGCAATTATCGGACTAATTATTGCTTTCTTAGCCTTTTTCATTCTCTCTCTTGCGCTCAGCTTCTTTGGATTGAGCTTGACTAATCTGAAACTTCCAACGATTCCAAATGCAACTCAATAATAGAATGCGAATCATCCTCTTGCATTTTTCATTTTCATTCTGATACGCTAAGTTTATATGCTAAAGAAATTGTTTGTTACTATTTCACTTCTCCTACTCCTAACTTCGTATGTAGCGTATGTAGCACCTGCCCCTGTCCACGCACAAGCATGGGGGAACTGTGTTGTTGACAATGTAGCATCTCTCCGTTGTATTCCTGTTGTATTCAACAATGTTATTAATGGAGCACTTATGTTCGTTGGGAGTGTTGCGATTATTATGCTGATCTATGCTGGAATCCAATATATTAGATCTGGCGGTGATCCTAAACAGACGCAATCTGCTCAAAAAATTATCACCTATGCTATCATTGGGCTTGTTCTTGTTCTTTGTTCATTTGGTATTATTTACTTTATTGGCTACTTAACAAATTCAACTAACTGTATTACTAACATCAATGGAATAAGTACCGGCGGCTGTCAGTAATTCCTCTTTTCACAAACACGCACGGATCGTTACACCTTTTGACCTACTTTGTTGGGGTTGCAAACAAATTTTTCACGTTATACACTTTTAGCAACAGTAAATAATAGTATGGATCAACATCCAATCCCACAAGACGTTACCGGATTTCAATTTAAATTAATCGGCGCCATGACAGTCAAGCAATTTGGATATGTTGCTAGTGGTGTTATCATGGCAGTTGTATTATATTATTTGCCTCTTCACTCAGCCTTGGGTGTTTTATTAAAAGTACTTTTGGTTCCTCTATTTGGCGCGGGAGGTGTCGTCATCGCATTTGTCCCTGTTGATGGTCGTCCGATTGATGTCATGACTACAAACTTTGTAAAGGCACTCTTCTCCCCCAATCAGTATGTTTACCATAGGCAAGGGAGATCGCTCAGTTTTGAGTCAGTCAGCGTAATCAAAATAAAACCTCAGACAAAGACCTCAACACAGGAACCATTAACGCATACACAAGCTTCTCAAAAACAACTTGACCAGAAAGAAGCAAGGCTGAGAGAGCTCTTAATGAGCACTCATGGACATGGAGAAAGTGCTATTGATAAAAGAGAAACAGCTTTTCTGAACTCACTAACCATATCTTCCACACCCACTTCAACCCCTCAAGCTGGACCGGCAATGCCAACTGGCATGCCAATGAAAAAAGTGGCACCGGAGCCTCAATTCTTAGGTTCACAAAAAACAGTACAAATGGCGCCACTTATGAAACCACAGCAGCAATTGCAACCGTTAACACCAAAACCTGCTGAAAACTCTACCAGTCGAGAAGAATTATCAAAAAAAGAAAGTGAACTTACACAGGCATTGTCACAAGCTAAACAAGAAGAATTAACAAGTAAGACACCTGAAAATCGTGCAATCGCCGAACAAAAAATGGCATTGCTTTCAAAACAAGTTCAAGAAATTCACCTGCAGAAACAGCGCCTTGAACAAGAATTATATGCTCTACAAAAGCAGCTGAATTCACAAAAGGCTTCGATTCTGAGCACTCCTACTCAAAAACCTGTTGCTGCTGCACAAACGGTTCAAGACCCTCAACATGTCAGAGCACTCTCTCAGGGAGTTACCCAAAAAGCCGGACTACCACATGTCTCAGACTCTCCAAATGTTATTGTCGGTATTGTAAAAGATCCCCGAGGCAATGTCTTACCTAATATTTTGGTTGAAGTAAAAGACAAAGACGATAATCCTGTCCGAGCGTTTAAGACAAACCAGTTAGGACAATTTGCCTCAGCAACACCCTTAAGCACAGGAGCATATACCATGATACTAGAAGATCCAAAGAGACACCAGCAGTTTGATGCCATCAAGATTACAGCAAATAATCAAATCATGCCACCTATTGAAATCATTTCCCATGATGCACGAGAAGAACTGCGCAAACAACTATTTGCAAATTAACTATGGCTGCTCAAAAGATTCATGCAACTACACAAAAATTTACTGAGATCGTGGACTTTGCCGACGATCTCGTTATTCTCGATGGTGGAAACGCATGTATGATAATTGAGATCACCGCAAGCAACTTTGCATTGCTGTCAAAAAGAGAGCAGGACTCTCGTATTTACTCTTATGCTGGCATGCTCAACTCACTTTCCTTTCCAATACAAATCCTCATCAGAAATAAACGGATGGATATCTCATCATATATTCATGAACTTGATGAAGTTATTACAAATACAAAAAACGAACGGCTAGCAGCATACGTAGAGTATTACAGTGCTTTTGTCAAAGAAATGGTTACCGTCAATGTAGTTCTCAATAAATCCTTTTATATTGTTGTTCCTTTCTCCTCACTTGAAATGGGAGTAACAGGAGCAACGCAAATGCAGCAAAAAAAGCAGTCACAAAAAGATGCATTCCTTGAGCAAGCACGAAAGACTTTAGAAAATAAAGCAAACTCACTCCTGGGGCAGCTACAAAAATTTGCGTCCTCAGCAAGAGTTTTGGAAAAAGAAGACCTCATTAAACTTTTCTATGAAATATACAATGAAGATACGGAAGTAGACATTGATCAAATGGAACAAGGAGCGGATGCTCCGCTTATTAGAGGAGAACAACAATGAACATAGGATTTATGAAAAAACCCGCTGCTGCAGGACAACCTCAGCAAGCTAAGCCGGCAAAGCAGCTGGTAAAAGCGCCTGCAAAAACAAAACAGACACCCAAACAAACGACACAGACGCCACATGTAAATGCTATACAAACGTTTGGGAAAGGACTTACGTCCGTTATTGATCTTATTGCCCCTTCCTCGGTGGAAGTCGACTTCAGATATATTAGAGTTGGAGATACATTCTATACCACACTTTTTATTGCTGGCTATCCACGGTACGTCTCGCCGGGTTGGCTTGAGGGAATCATTGATTATGATCATACGCTTGATATTAGCATGTTTTGCTATCCAACATCTTCAACAGACGTACTGTCTGATCTAAAAAGAAAAATCGGAGAGATGCAAGCAACCCTTGCCTCAGACGCCGAGCAAGGAAAAGTTGCGGATCCAACTGTTGAAGCAGCTCTTGAAGATGCATTAGGGCTTCAGGAAGAATTAGCAAAAGGTATTGAGCGTTTTTTTCAATTTGGCTTTTATATTACTATTTCTGACTCGGAGCTTACTAAATTACAAGAGGCTGTCAAAAATTTACAATCAAGTCTTGGCTCACTCCTTCTGACCGGAAAGCCAGCAACGCTTCAAATGGAAGAAGGCTTTAAATCGTCTCTTCCCATGGGACAAGATAGACTGTACATAACCCGTAACATGGATACAACGTCGCTTGCATCCACCTTTCCATTCACGTCCGCCGTCCTCACACAAAATAAAGGGGTTATGTATGGTGTGAACCAACAAAATGGTTCACTAATTATCTTTGACCGATTTTCTCTTGAGAACGCTAATGAAGTCGTCCTTGGAAAATCCGGCGCCGGAAAATCTTATACAATCAAACTTGAAATCATGCGACAATTTATGCTTGGCGCTGAGGTTATTGTCATTGATCCCGAAGGAGAATATGAAACTCTCACTCCTACTCTTGGCGGTGAAGTTGTTGAATTTTCATCAAGTTCTGCAGTAAAGATTAATCCATTTGATCTTTCAGATGTCTATGAAGAAGGAGAAAATGAACTAGGACTTAAAATTCTCTCATTGCATGGACTTCTGAAGATTATTACAGGGGAACTGGATGCGGAGCATGATGCAATTCTTGACCGAGCACTTATTGAGACGTACCGCTCAAAAGGAATTACAACTGATCCTGCAACGCAGAAAAAACAGCCGCCGCTTATGGAAGATTTATATAAAACGCTCCTTGGAATGGAAAATCAACCAGCAAGAGAACTCGCGTATACTCTTGAAAAATTTATTAAGGGTTCAGCATCAGGCATCTTTAATCAACAGTCGAATTTTGAGATCAATAACCCACTCACAGTCTTCTCTATCAGAAATCTTGAGGAAGCACTTCGCCCTGTCGCCATGCATATTATTCTGGATTTCGTCTGGACCAAGGTAAAACGATCCTTAAAAAAAAGAATCCTGATTCTTGATGAGGGCTGGTATATGATGAAATACCAAGATTCAGCATCATTCGTCTACTCTATTGCGAAGCGCGCCCGTAAATATTTCCTTGGCATGACAACAGCAACGCAAGACGTGGAGGATTTTCTGAAAAACGAATATGGTAAAGCAGTCCTGACAAATTCTTCAATCCAGGTACTTCTCAAACAGGGAACAGCAGAAGTTGATATGATAACGGACACATTTTATCTGTCCGAAGGTGAAAAAGCGCTTCTGTTATCTGCAGATGTCGGCGAAGGATTATTTTTTGCAGGACAAAACCACGTTGCAATGAAAGTGTTTGCCGCACCATTTGAACATGAACTGATTACCTCAAATCCGATGGAGATTCTGAAGAAACAACAAGAAGCAGAACGAAATGCTCAGGCTGAGGCTGCAACAACTGGACAAACGGCAGTGCCTATGGCAACACAAGGTGCTCCTCAAACACCAGCTGCAACAACCTATCAGACACCAAGCCAACCAGCAACAACTCCTACAAATTCATCCTCTCAATAGTTGTACATCTATTCTTGTACGTTATGCTCACTGTTTGCTACTATTAAAGTATGGCAGTCTCAACAAGATCAGGCCCCAGAACAAGGTCTACAGGAACGCAGGGGTCAAGGGGACCTACTAGGTCGAAGGGACCAGGATCACCAGGTCCTGCAGGCCCAAGAAGGCCACCAGGAGGAACGAGATCTCTTCGACCGTCCACGGGAAGTGGTCCCAGCGGTAATGGAATAAATTTAAATCTCAATCAAAACCGTGGGCAAGAACCTGATACCCCACAAAACGCATTATCATCAGCAGAAAAAGATATTAAAACAGGTGCAAACTTAGCAAAAAAAGCTGGTAATTTGGCTCGTGGTAGGACTCCTGGTGGTGGTGCCTCTGGAAAAGGTGCACTCAAAAAGCTGGGAAATCTCACTGGCCTAAAAAAGAATAACAACGAAGAACAGAATGCTGGTGCGCGCGGCAAGATTGCAAATAAAGTTAAAGAAAAAGCCAATCAAGCGGCCGCTAAAGTAAGAAGAAAGGTTAGAGACCAACTTGAAAAAAGAGCACTACAAGCTGCAGCGGAAACTGGAGGAGCAAGTTTACTCATTTTTGCAGCCACTCGATACAAACAAACAGCATATATTATTATCGGCATCATTCTTCTCTTTGTCGTTATTCTCTCAGGAGATAGTGCCTCCAGCGATTTATATCAACAGCAGCAGGCGGCACAACAACAGAGCAACCAAAATCAAGATAAAGAACCAACGGTAACAGAAACATGTATTCCCTCTACTCTTAAAACTACAGGCGAAAGAACAGTCTGTACAATAACAGTTACGTATCAAGGAAGTGCTGATGACATCCAGGTTATTGATACTATTGGAAGCTTAGAAGGAAGCAGTTATGTAGCAGGATCTTCTTCTCCTCCAGCGGCATTTGATGATTCAACAGGTACCCTGCTGTGGGATGCAAAGCAACTTAACCTTCCACTTAACCCCATTAACTTTAAGGTGAGTTTCAAACTGGTAAGTACCAAGGACAATTGGACAATTTATAATCAATATACACTGAATCCAACAAATCTTTCCAGCGGCGGTGGATCAATTACGGGAGGAACATCATGTACTGCAACTGGTAGTCCTAATGCCGAAGCTAAATGGCAGCAAGTTTTGCAACTTGGAAAACAATACGGTCAAACATGGATCGGATTTTTAAACGATGCTCGCAGTGTTGCACAACAACAGGACTATCCTCTCTCAGTAATTGTCGGTCAAGGAGCACATGAATCTGATTATGGCAGATCAAATTTTGCACAGACCAGAAATAACTTTTTTGGCTTTGAGGCATACGATAACAATGTCAATGCTGCAAAATCATATCCCAACGCTGCCGCCTCTATTCTAGATTATGTCAATCTCATTAAAGGAGGAAACGGTGGAGGTAACCAACTATATTTACAAGCATATGCTAATCGTGCTAATCCGGTCAAGATGGTTCAATTGATTAAGGCAGGAGGGTATGCAACCGACCCTAATTATGTTGCGGAGGTGACGGGTATACCGGAATTTCAAATACTCGCTGGTATAAGTCTGCCTTGCAATTGAACCGTTTGCACTCAAAGCCAAATATCGATAATTAGAGGTGTATTAAAATACGAAAATGATATACTAAAATAGAATATATTTTGCGTTAAAGTAATTTATGAGACAATTTCCGCATCGCCCAACATTTTTCATAGATCGCATCCAAATAATCTTTGCTCTATTGTTATTATGTGTCGTTTTTATTATTGCGTTCGTATCTTTACAATCGTCCCGCACAGTAACACCAGAGGTCCCTTCTACTCCTTCTGCATCGCAAGCTCCGCAAGAAGTCACACCCAGCTCTCTCAAGACTCAAGCTAATCGGGCTATTACCCTTGTAGCTAATCTCAAAGAAGTACAATCTGCTAAGAGTGCCGCAACTGCAGATAATACTAAATTTGTTACAGAAGTTGATTCGTATCCAACAGTCCAGAATAATTTCTATGTTATCCATGCGTATGAAATTGTACCGGACGGGAATGGAAATGCTCATACAGCAACGGTTGGTTGGTATCGAGTTAACCCACAAACAGGTACGGTGACGAACAGTGATTCCTCTCCACCAAATTAAATGAATTCAATGAATACATTTATTGCAAAAGCAAAATTATTTATCTTAACCTATAAACGGCTTCTTCTTACTATTGTTCCTATTATCATTTTTGTCCCTCTTATTTTATTTATCATATCCGCACAAACAAATACCCACACTTCTGCTAAAAACAAAAAGAATAACTCACCAATCTCTCAGTCTCCTACACAAACTGAGATTTCTCCACAGACACAAGTTTCCTTGACTCCTGCCGAACAAACAGGAAATTCTTATGAAGAAAATCAGCCTTATTCGCTCGAACAAGAGGAAAAAGATATCGCTTTTGGAAAAGTAAAACGTGACCCTAATATATTGACAAAAGGAAACATTAGTCAGGAAACGCTTTCTGATGGCAGTATAAAATATGAGTATGCCTCGTCTGATCACAACCGTCCGGATATGCAAATTGTAAAGGATGGTGTCACGACATTCAAACGAGACATTGTCACTAATGCAACAATATCAGAATATTCAGAATTTTTAACCAATCCGCCGTATGCTTTACAAGGATCAGCTTATTATGGTCCCAATGCGATTATTCTTGCTAATCCAACACTAGGTATTGCAGTTGTCTATAACCCACAAACAGATCAAGTATATGAACAATACCTCTTTCAATCAACGTCAGTTACTGACTATGTCAACACTTTCGGTTCGGATATTAGTAATTTTAACCCTGCACCCTGACCAAAATAAGGTTTTACTACTCCTCAGTCATGTGTGACAAAAAATCCAATAGAGCCGAAATGGATCTTATATCTGCAGACTGTTACTGTCTCTAATCAATTACGAATTTTAACTCTCGCCCTCAGTCGATTAATAAATAATTGCTGGTTGAATTTTATATATTTAACCCCTTGCCTGACGGATGTTAAAATGTATATTATTAAATTGGTATATGAAAAAATACTTCTTTACACTATTTATTCTTTTACCACTTTTTGTCTTCACTCTTTTCCTTTCACTTTCCGACGCATCACCTGTATATGCTGACTTATCAGGTTGTGCACAAGTACCAGTTGGCAATCCATCCAAAGATCAACCTGTGCCAGCAGGCTGTGAGGGCGGTGCTGGAAGTGTCGTTGCGTTAGCCAGGCAACATCTGGCTGGAAGTTATATTTGGGCGGCTCCTTCACCGAGGGTTTGGGCCGATTGGGATCCTAACCCTACCTCCCAATATCCAAACGGTAACGCGCCAACTCATTTCGATTGTTCTGGTTTCGCAGGATGGGTATGGTATTGGGCAACGGACGGAAAAGTTAATCTGCCTGGACAAACAGATGCTGTGTGGAACCATACTGCTGATCTAAGTAGCAGTACTATGACATTAACAAGAGTCGTGGGAACAACAAATGGCATACAACCAGGTGATCTTGTTTTTTTTGGCACTGTTGCTTCAACAGAGCATGTAGGGATTTATGAAGGACAGGGAGCTTGTGGAAAAAGTGATTGTTTTCTTCAATGGTATAAAACAGGTTATCCTGGAAATTCAGCAAGTTTAGCATCAGTAGGGAGTTGGTATGTCGGCTATGTCCATATTGTGGTACACTAAAAATTATGGAAGAACAACCCCAAGAACAGCCTAATAGATATAGCAAATATATAGCATATCTAAAAACCAATAAGTATAATGCCTATTTTATTGGCGCAATAGCTATATTACTTATTTTGATTATTTCGATGATAATACTCATTGTATTAACTAATTCGACAAAAAAGACCTCAAATACTTCTACATCTCCTACTCCAACTCAATCAGCTATAGATCAGGGACTCCCACAAGCTCCTTCAACTTTTTATATATCACCTTCAATATCCCAAATATCACCCTCTGTTTCAAATATAATTATTACAACTCCCAATCCTACTCAAGCTGCTGCAATGGAGAATCAGACACAGCCTCAAATTACGCCTAATGTCGCAGCACCATATACCGTATCTGCGATAAAACAATATGGGAATGATTGGGCTATTATGAAAATAACAAATCCTACTGTTGGTTCGGCAAATGTCATTGTTAAAAAAGTCAATGGTACATGGACGGTAATGCTAGGACCAGGAACACAATTTGATCAACAAGATATTAATAATATAGGTGCTCCTCAACAAATCCTCAATGATGCAAATACAGGAATTTGATCCTAGCCTTGTACTCTAATCGGCATGATTAGATGAAGAAATGACTCGTCATTTTTTATCTTAAAAACTCCTGGATTTAACGGTCCGATCATATCAAAAACTAACTCTTTTTCCTCAATGTTACTTAAGAAATCGAGAAGATAGCGCGCATTAAACGCGATCTCGTTTTCTTCACCACTCAAAACCGCTTCTACTTCAACAGTATTTTCACCAATGGATGATGAACCTGATGAGACAGTAATATGATCTTTTGCTAAAGAAAGTTTGATAATATTTGCAGAATCTCTGGCAAAGACAGAGCAAATCTTCACAGCCTTCAATAATTCTTCCCTCTCAAATGAGACACTCACTGAAAAATCAGAAGGAATAATCTTTTCAAAGTTGGGGAAATCTGCCTCAATAAGTCTCCCGATAAGTATAGTGTCACCTTGTTCAAAAAGTACCTGATTATGCTCTTGTGAAATATACATACTAATATCGGCACTTTCATTCTTCATTGCCATAAGTTCCCTGAATACTCGAGCGGGCACAATAAAAGAAGTGTCTTCAGCTTTACTTTCTGAAACCTTGTAGTGTTTCAATGAAAGTCTATAACCGTCCGTTGCTACAAGAAGAAAGCCTTGAGATTCTTTTCTGACCAACACGCCTGAGAGAGCAGGACGAGTCGTATCCTGACTTGCCGAAAAAACAACAGAGGAGAATTCATTTTTACTATCCTTTCCAGAAAGAATCGCAAGTTTTTCACCTTTTACTTCATAAAGCTTAGGAAACTCATCACTGTTGACTGTCTGGAAAATACTTTTGGTTCGCTTAGTTATGACTTCTAATTTACTTTCTTTCGTCTGCATAGTAATGGAATCATCAGAGAGAGAAGAAATAAGTTCGGTAAATAATCGGGCGGGGACGGTAGTTTTTCCCGGCTCTAGAATTTTTGCAGGACAAAGAATCTCTATTCCTATTTCTAAATCAGTCGAACTTAACTTGATTGCATGTTCTTGGGTTTCAATAAGAATATTTAATAGTATTGGTAATTGATTCTTTGTTGAGATTGCTCGATTAAGAAAAGGAAGTTTTTGTTGGAGATTTGGAGTTAAGAGTTCAAATACCATATATCTATTTGTAGTTGTTGTAGTGTATATGGAAATGTGGAAAAATGCAATATGGAATGAGCTTATAAGAATACTGCAATACTGCCATAATTCAACAAATAGATCAGGTAAATTGATTTAATATTGAGTTAGTAAAGTTATTATTTGCTTATTAATTTATACTTATAGTAGCAATTTTTTGTAAAAGGAGTAGGCAGAAAGTTTTGTGGATAACATGTGAATTGTTTTGTGGAGGATATGTGTATAAGCGAAATAAGCAAAGTAATCCCCAAATTATCCACGTAAAAATTTTGTTATCCCCAAAATATCCTCAGAGAGTTTGGATTTGTTATCCACAAGTTTTGCTATTTTATCCACACCGTGCATGATAGTGGTGTGATCGCGACCACCCAGCAGGTTCCCTACTTCAACAAGTGTTATACCCAGTTCTAAGTGTAATAAGTACATAGCAATTTGTCGGGCTTTTACGAGGTCAGCTGTTCTCTTCGGTCCTTTGAGTTGCGTGGGTTTAATTTTGTAGTAAGAGCAAATATAAGAAATCACATCATCAGCATGAATGTCTCGTCTTTTCTCCTCTATCATATTGTTGAGTGCTCTTTTTGCTAATTCAATTGTGATAGGACTGTTAGAGTTTGCTGCCTGAGTGATGACGCGAAGCAGGAGTCCTTCAAGACTGCGAGTATCCTCTGCTTGTTCCGCAAGAAGGGTTGTTACATCGGACGGAATGTCAAAACCAAATTTTTTTGCTTTAATACCAACAATTGCTGCTTTTAACTCAAAATCAGGGGCTGCAATATCAACGGTTAGTCCACCAGCAAACCGTGATGATAAACGTGCTTCAAGTTTTTTTATTTCCTGAGGAGGACGATCCGAGGTGAGGCAAATTTGCGAACCGTTATCGATAAGAATATTAAAAGTATGAAAGAGCTCTTCCTGAGTTGCGTCTTTTCCTTCAATAAATTGAATATCGTCAATAATCAGAAGCTTTGTTGTCCTGAATCGTTTTTTCATTTTTGCTGTTTCATGATTTCTGATTGCATCGACTACTTCATTGGTAAACTCCTCACTGGTGATATAAACTATTCTGTTCATCGGGTTTTGTTGATAGACATCGTTTGCTATTGCGTGCATCAGGTGCGTTTTTCCCACACCGACAGGTCCATAAAGAAAAAGCGGATTGTATGATACGCCAAGATTTGCTGCCACTGCTTGAGCTGAGACAAAACCAAGCTGATTGCCTGCTGATACAGCAAAGTTTTGAAAGGTAAAATCAGGACGCACTCGGGGTAGATGACCGATGGTTGGTGTTGGTAAGTTTTTTTGTTGTGTTGTATCCGACATAAAAAGCGGGGTGTCGTCATTTTCTTTATCGGCATTTTTTCTCTGGGGAATGCTCTTAAGAATAAAAAGTACTGATACTTCGCTTCCTGAGTTCAACTGAAGCAAGGATTCGATATCTTTGGTGAAGCGTTTTTGTAGAAGGTCTAGAATCATCGTTGAAGGAGCCGCAATAGTTGCAATGTTTTCCTCAAGTGAGAGTAAATAGGTGTTTTTAAAAAGTGTGTGGAAATTTGTAGGAGAAATTTTTTTCTGCATATCATGCAGTACTTTTTGCCATAGTATATCAAGCTGATCGTTCATAGAATTTTATTCTGTTATGTCATTAAATATTGTGGATAACTTTTTGTCAAGGACCAAATGGGGGCGGTTGATACTTTTGGTAAAAATATGGTATACTTACGAGTATGGAACGACTAACAAAAGGCAAAAAAATAAAGAGAATCCGTAAACATGGCTTTCTAACTCGGATGAAAACAAACGACGGGCAAAAAATGATCAAGCGCCGTCGTGACCAAAAGCGGAAAAAACTTGCTGTTTCGTTATAGTCTTCATGTTAAAACGAGAATATCGACTACCCGCAACCACCAAACTTGTTTCTTCGCGATTTGTTCGGACTGCTCTTTTTGGCATAAAGTATTCAAAGAATAATTTACCTATCAACAGATTTGCCTTTGTTGTAAAAAAGTCCGTTGATAAACGCGCGGTTGTTCGTAATAGGATTCGTCGAGTACTTCGTTCATGCATTGAAGAATTACTCTCGCAGCTAACTCCTGGATACGACATGCTTTTTTTCTTGGAAAAAGGTATAATAGACGTTACCCGAGACGAAGTGATGAAAGAAGTCAGAAAAGTTTTTGAGGAAAAAGGATTACTATGAAGAATATTCTTATTTTTATTATTACTTTTTATCAAAAAATTATCTCTCCCCTCTTCCATCAATTATTAGGAGTAAAATCTGGTTGTCGGTATCCTAAGAGCTGTTCTGTTTATGCGAAAGAAACAATCGAACAGTACGGTGTAGGGAAAGGTTTTATCTTATCAGTAAGACGTGTTGTTAACTGCCAGCCGTTTTTTAGTCTATGAATTTTTTTGATATTCTACTCATAAACCCGATCTTGAATATAATGGTAGCAATTTATCAGTTGTTAATGGCTATTCATATTCCTTCTGCGCTAGGTTTCTCTATCGTTCTTCTCACAATCGTTATCCGTTTGATTCTTTTTCCTTTTATGCATCAGAGCATTAAGCAGCAAAAGAAAATGCAACAGATTACGCCGCATTTAAATAAACTCAAAGAGAAACACAAAAATGACGCGAAGCGTCTTCAGGTAGAGCAAATGGCTCTTTTTAAAGAGCATGGAGTGAATCCAGCATCAGGATGTTTGATAATGATTATTCAAATTCCTATCCTTATCGGATTATACCGCGTACTTTTGCAGGCTGTTAATTCCAAAACATCTCTTGCTGACATCAACAATCGGATTTATTTCCCAGGACTGAAACTACAGCATTTATGGAATACCAATTTTTTTGGTCTTTCTTTAGCAAACACTCCTAAGGAAATTATATCTCATGTCGGTCCTGTTATTCTTCTCGTTGCTGTACTCACCGGAGGTTTACAACTTATCCAGTCACGAATGATGATGGCACCGGCAGCGGACGCACCAAAAACTGACAAGAAAAAAGCAGAACCGGATTTTGCAACAACATTCCAGACACAATCTATGTATCTGCTTCCCGTTATGGTCGGCTTTTTCTCTTTTACCCTGCCATTTGGTCTATCTTTGTACTGGAATACTTTGACGATTTTTGGTATTATACAGCAGTACATTGTTTCGGGATGGGGTGGACTTGTTGACTGGTTCCCTTTTTTGAAACAAAGCACAGAAAAGTAATATGGAAAAGATTGCATTAACAGACAAAGAGAGAAAAGATGTTGAACAACTTATTGAGAAGTTGTTCTCACTTTTGGAAATTGAGGGAACGTTCTCTCTGGAAGAACAAGATGAGATCTTAGATATCATGATGGAGACCAAAGATACAGGAATTGTTATTGGCTATCATGGTGAAGTCTTGGAATCACTGCAACTTATTCTTTCTCTTGCGATTGCAAAAAAGATTGGACGTTTTGTCCGTGTCTCGATAGAAGTTGACGGTTACAAGAAAAATCGCACTGAGTATCTTCATAATCTTGCAATGCAAACCAAAGAGCGCGCGCTTTCTGAAAATAAAGAGCAAGTATTGTCTTCTCTGAAATCCTGGGAGCGACGCATCATTCATCTCTATCTTCAGGAAGACGATCAAGTTACCTCTGAATCCTCAGGAGAAGGACGCGAGCGTGTCCTCATCGTCAAACCCAAATAACCTCCAAATGATTCTTCATTGATTTGTTTATTTAATTATTGGTAGTATTGGGTTATTCATGCAGAGAATTGAACGCGCTATTTTTTACTCTCTCATTCTTTTTCTTCCAACACAATTGGGCAAACATTTCTGGCCGGATTTCTCCTATGTTTCAGGAATCAGAATTGATTATCTATCTCCAACTCTTTATTTCACGGATGTTCTCCTCATGGTATTATTTCTCGTTTTTCTTATCCGGCACATCAGATTGATTAGGACTGCAAGACTTAAATCTCAAATTGCAAGGTTACCTCTCAATCCCCAAAAATTATGGATTTATTTATTTGTTTTAGTATTCCTTATCAGCAATATTCTTTGGGCAACCCGTCCCCTGTTAAGTTTATATGGAATGACGAAGCTTTTTGAGTTTTCATTCCTTGCAATCTATATTGCAAGGACAATTCGTAATAGGTCTCAACTGCGTCATATCGCTTTCCTTTTTGCTTTTGGTTCCATCTTTGAATCTTTCCTTGCGATTGCTCAATATCTCAATCAGGGATCTCTTAATGGTATTTTTTATTTCCTTGGAGAACGCTCGTTTACCGGTACAACGCCTGGCATTGCCAATGCGGATATTGGCAGTACCTTGATTTTGCGTCCATATGGGACGTTTTCGCATCCGAACGTTTTGGCTGCATATTTATTAGTTGCAATAATTTTGGTTTGGAGTTTTATTCTCACAAGTAAGAAGCAGTGGAAGCGGATTTTGAGGGTTGTTACATTGATTGTTTGCAGTATTGCGTTACTGATTACTTTTAGTCGGGTTGCAATCTTTATATGGGTTATACTTCTTTTCTGTATATTGGGACGATTGGCATTTCATTCACTAAAATCAGTAAAAGCAAAAATACTATTTGTTCTTATTTTTGCCATTAGTTTGGTTGTAATTTCTTTCGTGCCGGTCATTCGCGAAGTTCTCCTTCGTTTTTCTCAAACTTCCCTGTCCGATGAGTCAGTGACAGAGCGTGAAGAATTATTATCAGCAGCATTTACTATGATCCGAGAACATCCCATTTTTGGCGTGGGTTTGTATAATTTTATTCCAGCATTAGCTCCTTTACAAAATCCTATGCCCCTAGGCTTATACTTACAACCGGTACACAATATCTTTATGTTGGTTTTTGTAGAAACGGGAATAATTGGACTAGGCTTTTTTATCGGATTATTTGTTACAACGGTTGAAAGAATTAAGAAGCAAGACATGAAAATGAAAGGAGCACTTTTTATTTTACTCTTTGTTATTATCCTTACCGGAATGTTTGATCACTATTGGTTGACACTTCAGCAAGGACAACTGCTTTTTGCAACAATTATCGGCTTGAGTTGGGCAAAGATGCAGAAGGAATAATATTTCTTCTATAATACAACTATGCAGTTAGTTTTGCCTTCTATACGTTATAAAGAAAGTTTTATTGCCGCAGTAGAAGAATATCAGAAAGAAATATCAAATATTACTGTAGATTTTCTCTCTCTAAAAATTTCCGAGTTAAAAAATGATTTTCAAGCATACGTTGATCAACTAATTTGTGAGTCGTTTGGGAAAAATCTTCCACCAGGATATGTCCCTCATACGACCTATTGGTTAATTGATAAAAATAAGTATATCGGTAGAGTCGATATTCGACATTGGCTAACACAGCAACTGTTGTTAGAAGCCGGGCATATTGGTTATAACATCCGTCCATCAAAGCGTAGACAGGGATATGGCAAGAAGATTCTGGAACTAGCGTTGCCGAAGGCAAAAGAATTGGGAATTACAAAAGTTCTGATAACCTGTGATGAAACCAACCTCGCATCAAAGAAGGTCATAGAAGCAAACGGTGGTAATTTTGAAAATAGCGTTTTCCTATCTTCCAACAGACCGCGAAAGTTACGTTATTGGATAGTTCTTTAGTTTTAGCCTCATTTTATGGACATCTTGCTTCCTTCCATTAGCCGCACCGAAAAAATCCACGAAAGGTTGATTTGGCAATCTAACGTTCGTGTAATTTTTTGTTTTGATTGTTAAATCAAAGAAAACTCATCTATTGGTTTAGACGAAAATTATGCGAGCACTAAACTCAAAAAAGTGTAACTTTTCTGTATATCACATTTACATACTTAGCTTTTCGGATGTATGATAAAGACATGGAACAAAAGCAGCCGATTCTTGTGACCAGTGAAGATGTTATAAAACCTCCAATTCTGATTGTTGATAAAAAAGGAACAATCGGAAGCGCATTAGCGAAAATCCTTAGAGATCAATTTCTTGTTGTTGTAGTTACAGCTCATATTATTGAGAAACATGAAAACATGATTCATCTCCCCTACCGACGAAAAATTCCCATGATTCCTGATAATGCTTATTCTCACATTTTTGTAGTGTACAATAATGAACCAGAGCTTCTTGACATGATGCCATCTTTTGAGGAAAAGGCTCAATCAGTCAAAGCAAGATTACTTTTTATTACTTCTCTAACGTATAGCTCTCCTAAATTATTTGCGGCACTGCAACAGTCACGGTATCGAATGTTACAAATCGTACTGTATGGAGAAACATTTGATAATGCCATTACTGAAGCAAACGAAATAAACTTCTATATTCATCAGGCGCGAGTATATGAGCGAATCGAAGTGCCGAGACAAGGATTGGGCAACTTATATCCGATTCATTTTGACGATGTCCTTACCTCAATTGTGTCACTTGCTTTGGGTATTGATAATCCTGCCCATCCAGTACTTATTTTCCCACATCATCACTATACACAGATTACTGTTGCCCGAATTATTCAGACTATAAATCCGCTTGTCAAAATTGACTTCAGCAAAAAAGCACCAGTTGCTCACAATTTTTATATCCCTTCTGACGGCCTCTATTTTTTTAACGACTATCGTCTTGAAGAATATTTGAGAAAAATTGATTTTTCAAGAGCTCCGCAGAAGACAGTGCATCCACAAAAGAAAATTCGACTTAAGCTTCCCTATCCCCACGTTCACCAAAACCGTTTGAAAAATGCTGCAGCAATTTTGATTGCTGTTTTTATCGCACCTATTGTCCTTGCACTTCTGTGTGCACTGCTTGGTGCGGGTATGCTTGATGTCTCACTTAGACAAGCACAAGCGGGGAGTCTCTCTTCGGCTATTTCAAGTGCGACTATTGCGCAGTATTCCTTAGCAACAGCACAGGATCTTAGTCCGAGTTTATTGCTTCCTCAACTGCTTGCCCCACAGGCAAAAAATACCTTTATTGACAACACACAGACTGGTGAGATATTAGCAGTAAACGAAATATCATTTCTTCAGGCAATACAAACAATGAAGGATATTTATGATGGAGAAAGCACTTCGCCAAAAAATGATTTTCTACATGCGGTTGCGACTTTCAAAAATACTTTGATAACAATACAGCAATTAGAAGCAGAGAATAAACTACCACAACCCGTCTTAGAAAAATTACATAACATGGACGGCTCCATCAATTTGGTTGAGGAGACAATTGATACATGGTCAAGTCTTTTGGGATTTGAAGGGAAGAAGACATATCTTGTTCTTTTCCAGAATAATATGGAACTTCGTCCTGGTGGAGGTTTTATTGGGTCATACGGATTATTACCGATAGAAAACGGTAGACCGGGGAAGTTAGCAATAAATGATGTCTATGATGCAGATGGACGTCTGACACAAAACATCCAGCCACCTTATGGACTTGCGCGATATCTTGGTGTGTCTCATTGGTTTTTGCGAGATAGTAACTTTGATCCGGATTTCATTCGGGACTCCGTTCAGGCGTCACAGTTTTTACAAAAAGAAACAGGACAGCATATCGATGGAGTTATCGGCATAGATACGACTTTTCTTAAAGATCTCATTTCTGTTGTCGGACCTGTAAAATTGCAGGATTACAACGTAATGGTAACTCCTGACAATTTTTATATGCTCACTGAAACCAACTCTGAAAAAAACTTCTTCCCCGGCTCTTCACAAAAGAAAGATTTTCTGAGAAGCTTGAGTAACGCCCTTATGGATAAGTTAGCAGGCGAAAAAAAGTTGCCTTATGAAAAATTTGCACAGATGTTCGTTGCAGCTACAGCACAAAAAGATATCTTATTTGCATTTTCGGATCCCAATGTCCAAAATGCTTTTACGGTAAATGATTTATCTTCTTCTTTATGGGATGATAGACAGGCCGAGAATAACACTGTACTGGATTATTTTGGTGTCGTAGATGCCAATGTGGGCGCGAATAAAGCGAACTATTATATAAAACGATCAATGAGTCAATCGACAACAATAAATGACCGTGGTGGACTTTCTGAGACCGCAGAAGTGACCTACCAGAATACGAGTACACCGACAAGTCCTTTCGGGGGGGATTACAAGGATTATGTCCGGTTTCTCCTTCCAGCAAATGCTACAGTAGAGTCTATATCCTTTGACAATAAACCTGTGCAGATAACACCTGCTGTTACCGATCCTACCATTTTTACGTCTGCCGGTTTTACACCTCCACCCGGCTTGGAAGTCGAGCAGACAGATGAACAAGGGAAGAATGTCGTTGGTTTTTTTGTCATTGTTCCAAAAGGTGTCACACGAACAATCGCAATTAACTACAATACACCGGACGTACTTGCTGATAATGCTGTCTCATTTGCATACAATTTAAAATTATTTAAAGAGCCGGGAACTGCCAATGATTCTTATCAGCTGTCATTATCATATCCAAATGATGCAACAGTTGTAGAGAATGATACGCAGTTAGTAAATGTCGGCGGGAAATTAATCTATGACGGACAACTCTCAGAAGATACAGATCTTACAAGTACATTTTCTAAGAAGTAAATTTATTTGAGCGCTTCGATGCCGGGCAGTGTGCCATTCTCGATAAATTCAAGCATCGCGCCGCCACCTGTTGAGATATGGGTTATTTTATCGAGATATTCTTTTTTTGAGATTGCCGAAAGGGTATCGCCGCCGCCGACAACAGAAGTAACATGATCGTTGCTGGTTATAGAATAGTAAAGAAAATCAGTGCCTCGCTTGAATTCCTGATTTTCCATATAGCCGACAGGGCCATTCCATACGATCGTATGTGCTTCATCAATCACTTTTCCGAAGTTTGCTTGAGACTCAGGTCCAATATCAAGGGCTTCTTCATCATTTGCAATGTCCTGTATCTTCCTGACTTCACTGGTCGCACTATCAAGAGATTTTCCGACGACGACATCGGTTGGCAGCATGAGATGCGTATTCTCCCGTTTTGTATGTTCAACGAGTTCTTTTGCAAGAGCGATATCATCTTTTGAAATTAAGCTTTTGCCGACAGGAAATTCTTCTGCTGCAATAAAAGTATTTGCAAGTCCACCTCCGATAAGTACATAATCCGCAACTGCCGTAAGTTTTTTAATAAATTTAATTTTTGTCGCGATTTTTTTGCCGCCAATGATTGCAACGAATGGTTTTTTTGGCGACTTCATAATCTCAGTCAGTATTGTTACTTCCTTTTTCAACAAAAGTCCGCCATAGGAAGGAAGTAATTCCGGAAGTCCGACAATGGAAGCGGCCTTTCTGTGAGAAACGCTGAACGCATCGTTAACATAGATTTCTCCAAGTCCAGCCAGTTGCTTCGCAAAAGAAAGATCGTTTGCTTGTTCGCCAGGATAAAAACGGATGTTTTCAAGAAGCAAAATTTCATCAGATGTTTGTTTAGAAAAGATTTCTGGATTGTTCGTAAAATCATCCACTAGAACAATTTTATTCTGCGGAAGATATTCTTGTAGTCTTTTCGCAACAGGGGAAAGGGAAAATGCAGCGTCACGCTTTTCGGGCTCTCCCAAATGGGCAATCAAAATAAGTTTGTTTTTATTTTTCAGCAACTGCTCAATTGTAGGGAGTGACTGTTTGATGCGGGCATCATCAGCAATTGAATGATTGGGATTGAGTGAGACATTTAAATCAACACGAAGGAGAATTGTTTTATTGGTAAGTGTTATTTCATCAATAAATTTCATAGTGAGTACCTATTCAGTATAACACATTGCCAAAAACGCAGAAAAGCTATAAAATACCTGCATGAGAACGCCAGTTATGGAAGCGACATATCCGATAACGTTTCAGAAAGATGAAGCGAAGAAATTAGGAGACTATCTTCGTCAGCGACAATGCGTCAATATTGTCGGTATGAAGCGAGTCGGTATCAGTAATTTTCTCCGCTTTTTTTTGCGTCATGAAGACATCATTCCAACCTATATCAGCAAAACAGATAAACACCTCTTTATTCCTGTTGATCTCAATGACCTTGTAGAACAGGAAATATATCCTTTTTGGACGCTGACACTTAAAAGAATCCTTGATGCCACAGAACAGTCAGAAGTGCCGTCTTCAGTAAAACAAACGGTTAGTGAGCTTTTTGATAAAAGTATTCAATTCCAAGATTTGTTTTTGGTTATTGATAACATCCGTCAAGCGTTGGGTCTACTTGTAGATAATGGTATTTATCCCACAATCTTTTTCCTGAGGTTTGATCGATTGAAAGCAACTTTTAATCCTTCACTTTTTGACAATTTTGAAGGATTGCGTGGTGCTTCTCATGGAAATATTTCATTTGTCTTTACCAGCGATCGCAGTCTGGGAAGCTCGTTCCCTGAGGCAAGATCGACGCTTTCAGTTTTCGCACAGACTATGTATCTCAAACCTGCGTGCAAAGAAGATCTCAAAATTGTCTATGACGCTTATCGTCACCGGTATAATTTATCACTAACTCCGGAGTTGGAAAAGGCATTATTTACCGTTGTCGGTGGATATATGCAGTATTTGCAGTTGGGATTAGTCAAACTTGGTGAGATAAAGGGAAAACAATTGAAAACAGAAACAGATATCGTACATGCTCTGCATAATGATGAGCGGGTTACTTTACAATCAGAAGAATTGTGGGAGAGTCTGACGATAGATGAAAAACGCGTCTTGCTCCAGGTTATTAATAAACAAAAATTTGATAGCGAGAGCCGCGAAAAGGCGAGGTATTTGTGGGATACAGGATTAGTCAATGAACAGAAAGGAAAAGTTGTCACTTTTAGTCCGTTGTTTGAGTCATATGTGCGGAGTATTGAGCACGAGCAACAGCAAAAACGGAAATCAGCGCATCTCACGAGAAAGGAAAACCTATTGTTTAATTTATTAAAATCCCAGCTTGGAGATATCTGCGAACGAGAAAAAATTATTGAGATCGTTTGGCCTGAATCACAAGAATTCGGTGTTTCAGACTGGGCTATAGATCGACTTGTTGCCCGGGTCAGAGTGAAACTTCGAGAGCAGGAGAATCCGTATGAGGTTCAGACAATAAGAACTCGAGGATACAAATTAACACCTCTCAAAGAATAAATCCTTCATGCTATAATAAACCTCATGGACAAGGTTTACAATCATAAAACTGAAGAGAAGAATCTTTATAAGATGTGGGAAGAAAATGATTATTTTAAACCCATTAAAAATCCCAAAAAGAAACCTTTTACAATTCTTATTCCTCCACCAAATGCCAGTGGTAAAATGCATACAGGGAATGTCCTCATGATCGCAATTGAAGATCTTTTGATCCGTTGGCATAGAATGAAGGGTGATCCTACCTTATGGATTCCTGGCACAGATCATGCTGGCACTGAAACCCAAATTACCTTCGAGAAGCAATTAAAGAAAGAAGGGAAATCTCGTTTTCAGTATAGTAGAGAAGAGCTCTACTATGAAATTTGGAAATTTGTTCAAAATAATAAAGGCCAAATTGAAGGACAAATGCGAGAGATGGGAGCGAGTGTTGATTGGAGCAGATATACATTTACTCTGGATAAAAAAGTAATTGAGACAGTACACAATACTTTTGCAAAAATGGTAAAAGATGATTTGGTTTACCGTGGTAATTACATGGTTAATTATTGTCCCAAGTGTGGAACTACATATTCAGATGTTGAATTAAAGCATGAAGAGCGTACAGATCCTCTCTATTATATGAAGTACGGACCATTTGTTGTTGCAACGGTACGCCCGGAAACAAAATTCGGAGATACTGCAGTCGCTGTTAATCCCAAAGACAAAAGATATAAGGAATTTATTGGAACGGAAATTGAGGTTGAAGGATTGATTGGAAAATTCAAACTCAAAGTTATTTCTGATGATTTTGTGGATCAGAAGTTTGGAACTGGAGTTGTCAAGGTTACCCCAGCACATGATAAGAATGATTATGAAGCAGGGTTAAGGCATAACCTTGAAGTGAAACCTGTAATTGATCTCAATGGCAAATTAAATGACAAAACAGGTAAGTACGCTGGCTTAAGTGTTGTTGATGCAAGAAAGAAGGTTGTAGAAGATCTTGAAGAAAATGGTCTTATGGAGAAGATCGACATGAAATATCTTCATACAGTAGTTCTTTGTAAAGCTGGACATATGATTGAGCCAATGGTGTTGCCAAATTGGTTCATTAAAGTCGATGCTCCACATAAGTCATTTAAAAAGCCAGCATATGAAGCCGTAAAGAAAGGCAAAGTTAAAATTTTTCCTAAATGGCGTGAGATTACATATCTTCGTTGGATGGAAGAAATGAGAGATTGGCCAATTTCTCGTCAAAATGTATGGGGAATTCAAATCCCTGTGTGGTACTCTTTAGAAAAAAACCCAACACTGCAAGTTTCCTATATAAAAAGTGACGGGCAGAGGATTATTCGTAGCGGAGAAGGTGTCTTAGAAACCAATGAGTTTGAGGAAGCTCAAAAGGGACTACAAAAACTCATCGCTCCAATGGAATGTACACCGGAATTTGAACCAGCATCTCCAAAAGAACACTACTTGCAAGAAACAGACACATTTGACACCTGGTTCTCATCAGGACAGTGGCCTTTGGTGACGCTTGGCTATCCGGATTCTGAGGATTTTAAAACATTTTATCCGACAAGTGTTATGGAAACAGGGTGGGAGATTATTAGACTTTGGGTCTCTCGAATGATGATGTTTGGATATTATCTCACGGGTGAACCACCATTTGAATATGTGTACTTGCATGGAATGGTTCGTGCAATTGATGGACGGAAAATGAGTAAAAGTTTGGGCAATGTTGTAAATCCTGAAGATTATGTTGAGCAATATGGTGTCGATGCACTTCGAATGGGACTTATTGCCGGTACAGCAAATGGTAAAGACTTTAATTTCCCAAGAGATCGTGTGATTGCGTTTAAGCATTTTGGGAATAAGATTTGGAATATGGGTCGTTTTATTCTCATGATGCGGGAGCAGTGGAGTAAAGAAATTCCAACCTTTGACCAAGCGGACTCAAAAAAGTTTACTAAAGAAGATAAGGCTGTTTTGAAAGAGCTGAATGCTCTTATAAAAGAGGTTGACAAGGAATTAGAAAAATTCCGGTTTGCAGATGCAGCAAATGCAATTTATCAATTCATGTGGCACACAATTGCTGACAAATATATTGAACAAGTAAAACTGCGCGAGGATAAAGATGTCGCATTGTCTGTTTTGCAATATGTATATATAACAAGTTTAAAACTTCTCCATCCTTTCATGCCATTTATCACAGAGGCGATTTATCAGCAAATACCTGGAAATGAAGAATCGTCAATTATGATAGCAACATGGCCAACAGCTAAATAAAGTTATCTGGACAGAGATAATTATTTGTGGTACATTTTTACTACTGTACATGAAACAAAAGCTGCCAAAAGCAACAGTTGAAACAATAGTTCTTTTCCCGAAGAATCTCCGACTTATTACCGATCACACTTTTTCTAAGAAGCAAAGTCACAATATCAAAGTTGTAATAGTTAGCGTATTTTCTCTTTTTCTTCTTGCGATTATTACTTTGCAAAGTATTATTATCCGGGATAATTTTTTACTTAGAGAATCTTTTTCTCAGGAGCACGCTCAATTGCAAAATGAGGTCACCTACTGGAAAAATCTTGCAGATAAATATAAAGGAGACCGTGATATAGATTATCGAATAGGAGCGTTACAATATAAATTGGGAAATATTAGTGAATCTCAGGAGTATGTTAAGAAAGCATTAGAGCTTGATCCAAATTTTCCTGAAGGGAAAGTGCTGGGAGCACAGGTCGGGTTATAAAAGTTATTCTTCTTTATTTTCAGGTGGAGTTTGTTCTGCCTCTTCTTTCGGTTGCTCTTCTCCTTCAGCTTTTTCTTTACCTTCTCCTTCTGGTGTTTCTCCTTCAGTTCCTTCTTCACCTTCAGCTGGCGCTTCGGGCTCCGGTTCTTCAACAGTTTCTTCAACAACTTTCGCAACAGTCTGAGCTGGATCAGTGAGGATTTCAACACCTTCTGCTGCTTTCAAGTCAGCAACTGTAATTTGTTCGCCGATTTCTGCCAGGTGTTCAATAGAAACTTCAACATGCTCGGGAAGATTATCTGGCAATGCTTCAACTTCTACTTCATTAAGATTTTGCAAGACCAATCCGACTTTGTCAGTAACCGCTTTTGCTTCACCTGCCATCACAACAGGAACGGTTGCCTTTACTTTTTGTTTGAGATTAACCTGATAAAAGTCGACATGAAGAAGAGTATTCGTTTCATAGTTCTTCTGAAGATTTTTGACAAGGACTGGTTTGGTTTTGCCATCAAATGAGAGGTCGATAACACCTGTCTCTCCAACTTCTTTATAGATAGATTCAAAGTCTGAAAGTTTTACCTGAAGTGCTTGAGATTCTAGTCCTTTGCCGTAGACATTGCCGGGAAGATAACCTTCACGTCGCAATTTTTTAACTTTCTTACCGAGTATTGTTCTCTCTTCAGCTTGCAATTGCGGTCTTTTCATAGCAACTCACTCATTGTAGACTAATTTATTTGCGAATGCAAGATATTTGAATTATAGTACTGGTATGCGTATTCTTGGGATTGATCCTGGCATTGGGAGAACAGGGTGGGGAATTGTGGAAGTTGGAGGTGGGAAGTTGGAAGTGGGAAGTTTTGGATGCATTGAGACAGAAGCAAATGTCGATATGGAAAAAAGATTGAAGATTCTTTATGAAACACTGATGAATATCATTCAAAAAGAAAAACCTGATGTATTGGCAATTGAAGATCTTTTTTTTAATACCAACGCGAAAACTGCGTTAATCGTCGGACAGGCAAGAGGAGTTGTTCTTTTGGCAGCAGCACAAACAGGACTTTCTCTTTCTGTTTACACGCCATTACAAGTTAAGATTGCAGTAACTGGTTATGGTCGGGCAGAGAAAGGACAAGTAGGGCAGATGGTAAAAACGATATTAAAATTATCGAGTATTCCTAAGCCCGATGATACCGCAGATGCTTTGGCTATCGCAATAACTCACGCGTTTTCGTATAAATCAAATAAGTTATAATGTCTCTTATGGAGAACTGGCTTGGTATAGTTACATTTTTACTTTTTATTTTGCAGAAAGTATATTGGCTGATCTCTTCAAAAAGAGCAGATCGAGAAAAACCACGAATACGAAAGCGTCCATCATTTTTTAATAAGGCGAGAATTCTCGAATATGGTTTTTGGAGTTTCATTTTATTGCTCTTTATGCAGTTCTTTTTACATCTCTCAATTTTACCGATACGTATCTTTTTTCCTATAGATCAAATGGGCTTTCTGTGTGTTCTTATAGGGCTTGGACTGGGTGTAGTTGCTAGAAAACAGCTTGCTGATAATTGGGCAAATTCGTGGGAATATCAAATAAAACAAAAGCAGGAACTAGTAACAACTGGTATCTATGGAGTGATTCGACATCCTATTTACGCGAGTTTTTGGATTGCTGCTATCGGAGCTGAATTAGTAGCAAAAAGCTGGTTATTTGTGATATTTCTTAGTTACTTGTTGGTATGCTACCACCAAGCGAAAAAAGAAGAAATTTTATTAGAAAAGCATTTTGGGAGTACCTATAAAACTTACATGAAACGGACGAAGATGTTTATTCCGTATTTGTGGTAATATAGGCGTATGATTGGCACCCTCAAAGGACTTGTTGAATATCGTGAAGATCCATTTCTGATTGTTGATGTGAATGGTGTTGGATATAAAGTTGTCGTCCCTGTTTCGGTTTTGTCGAAAATAAATAGTCTTGGAGAGAGCATCAAACTCTTTACGCATACGCATGTTCGCGAAGATGTATTGGAATTATATGGTTTTACTGATCCGCTTGATTTGAAAGTATTTGCAATGCTTATTAGTGTTTCAGGAGTGGGCTGCCGAACCGCTTTGGGAATTTTCTCCGTTGGCTCACGACAGGAAATAGTACAAGCAATCAGTAAAGGTGATGTGTCATTTTTTACGGCAGTCCCAAGACTCGGAAAGAAAAACGGACAGAAGATTATTATTGAATTGAAAAACAAACTCGGTGGGGAAGGTGAGTTGGATCTTTCTGGACAGAGCGAGGAAATGGAAGAGGTAATTGTTGCGTTAACAAGTTTCGGTTTTACTCCGCAAGAAGCACGCCTAGCGATACGGAAATTGGATGGGGCAGGGGAGAATATTGCAGAAAAAGTAAGATTAGCATTAAAACAATTAGGCAAATAATATGGCAAAAAAAGACCCAAACGTTATAGAAGTAACTCCAGAAGAAGATAAACTCTTCATTTCACTTCGTGCTGGATCGTGGGATGAATTCTTGGGACAAGAGACGATTAAGACTGCATTGCAGATTGCTATTGAAGCGGCAAATAAACGACAGGAAGCATTGGAGCACGTATTATTCTATGGACCTCCTGGACTTGGTAAAACGACGCTTTCACATATTATTGCAAAGGAAATGGGTGCAAATATCAAAATAACCTCAGGGCCAGCTCTTGCGCGATCTGGTGACCTTGCATCGATACTGACGAATTTGGAGAAAGGCGATGTATTATTTATCGATGAAATTCATCGTTTGCATAAGACCGTTGAGGAAACTCTCTATTCTGCTATGGAAGATTATGCATTGGATGTAATTCTTGGCAAAGGACCTTCTGCGAGAACGCTTCGACTTGATCTTCCACCCTTTACGATTGTTGGCGCTACCACTCGGGCAGGGCTACTTTCTGCACCACTTCGTGATCGATTTGGCGTGATTCATCGATTAAACTTTTATACACCTGAAGAACTCACTACCATTGTGTTACGCGCTGCAAAGAAGCTATCTGTGACACTTGATGAAAAAAGCCTTCATGAGATTGCCAAACGATCCCGTGGGACGCCGCGTATTGCCTTAAAGTTACTTAAACGGGTTCGCGATTTTGCACAGGTAAAAGGAACAGGTGAAATTACCTTACCACTTACACAGCAAGCGTTGCAGCTTCTGGAAGTTGATGAAAAGGGACTGGATCCGTTGGACATGAAATATTTACAAGCAATTATTGAAAAGCATTCCGGCGGCCCTGTCGGGATTGAGACAATTGCTGCTACTCTTTCTGAAGACAGTGGGACGCTTGAAGATTTGGTCGAGCCCTATCTGATGCAGCTAGGCTTTTTAAAGCGTACTCCCCGTGGCAGAGTTGCGACAAAAGTAGCTTATCTTCATATTGGCGTTTCCTTCACCGACAGCGAACAAGACAAGCAGCAAAAATTATTATAAAGTCATTACTATGAAGATCACCCATAAAAGCGATGTTACTCATATCGTAAAACCGGAAGGTACAAGTGTAGATTATTACCTTTTTAACGAATACGAGATTCATTACAACGAACAAGCACCGAAAACGACGCAGACCTGGCATCATCACGAGAAACTTTGGGAAACGCTTTTTATTATTGAAGGAGAATTAACTGCCAAATGGCGAGAAGGAGATAATGAAAAAGAAGAAATTCTCAAAGCAGGAGATTTGGTAGAAACAGAGAGAACACCTCATACGTTTATTAATAATACTGACAAAACGGTTAAGTTCTTAGTATTTAAACACATGCCTCAAGGGAAAGATTTTAGAGAGATATTTAAAACAGATAAAATACTAGACTAGTGCTAGAATAAGGGTGATGAAACGATTTGTTTTGCTTCTCGTATCGTTATTCCTGCTATTTCTTCCTCATCCGGTTCTTGCTGATACCAGTTGGGTTATTGAGAATTTTCAGTCGGACATTGCTATCCAGCAGCCAGGCGTTGTGAAAGTCTCTGAGACAATAGCTTTAGATTTCAAAGACAATCCTAAGCATGGTATTTATCGTGATATTCCTTATGAATATGATTCAGGAGGCACAAAAACCTATACTGAAGTTTCCGTTGATAAAGTTTTACAGAACAATACTCCGGCAAAGTATACTGTTTCTCAATCTAATGGCTATGAGGAAATCCAAATTGGTGATCCGAATAGAACCATTATGGGAAGAAATGTCTATACAATCATTTATACCGTTACTGGTGTCTTGCGGGGATTTTCTGATCACGATGAGTTATATTGGAACGTTACGGGCAATGATTGGCAAGTTGAGATTCAAAAAGCTGAAGCCACAGTGACATTACCCAAAGATGGTATTAAACAAATAACCTGTTATGAGGGAGCACTAGGTGGGCAGAATCCGTGTATATCCAATACTATTTCTCCACAAGTTGCCACATTTGCGGCAAGTACTCCTTTGGAAGACGATCAAGGATTAACAATTGCAGTTGCTTATAAAAAAGGGTTGATGCCGCTTCTTACCGCGAAGCCACCGAAGACATTTGTTGAGAGATTAATCGAATTTCCTTCCATTGTGGCATTTATTGTCGTAGTTCTCATTGGGAGTGGAGTTATCTTTTATTTATGGTATCAATACGGTCGGGATTATTGGTTTGCTGGAGTTTTATTTGGTACAAAAGATCAGAAAGGGAAAGTTAAGCCACTTGGTGGACATGAAACAATCTCTGTAGAATTTACTTCGCCGGAAAGTCTGAGACCCGCTGAAATCGGCATTCTCCTGGATGAACGGGCTGACACGCTTGATGTAGTCGCAACAATTATTGATCTTGCAACTCGTGGATATCTCACGATTACAGAAATTCCAAAGAAATGGTTATTTGGCAAAGTGGATTACCTCTTAACAACATCAACTCCTAAAACAAGAGTGAAAAAAACAGAACCACTTGAGGATTATGAACAGCTTTTATTGGATAAGTTATTTTACAAGCGTAGACAGATAAAGGTATCGAGTTTAAAGACAACGTTCTATTCAGAACTTCATGAAGTAAAGCAAGCATTGTATGATGATGTTGTTTCTAAAAAGTTGTTCCCTACAAATCCTGAGAAAGTTCGGAATAAATATCTTGCCGTGGGCATTGTTCTTGTCATACTCGGTATTGGACTGTGTTTACTCGGTAACAGCAAGATAATCTTATTTGCTGAGATTGGCTTAGGAGAGATTGTGTGTGGTATATTGTTTATTTTTAGTTGTCGCTTCATGCCTCGAAAAACTGCCTATGGGAGGGAATTATATCGAAGAGCAAAAGGATATTATCTTTTTATTGATCGAGCAGAAAGATATCGACAGCGTTATTTTGAAAAAGAAAATATGTTCAATGAAGTATTGCCTTATGCGATTGTGTTTGGATTGACAAAGAAATTTGCCAAGAAGATGGAAAAGATCGGGATTAAACCTGAAACAAGTTGGTACGTTGGGACACATACCTTTGCAACCGGAGCATTTGTCGGCAATATCGATGATTTCGGACGGAGCATGTCAACGGCAATGACGCAAACGCCTTCACACAGTGGTGGATTCTCAGGTGGATCATCAGGCGGAGGTTTCGGTGGTGGCGGTGGCGGAAGTTGGTAGTTATATCTGTAGTCTGAAGATATCTTGGAAAATCGGCGTGAAGGTAATAATCAGTTGTAAGGCGATAATAAGCAGCACGGTGAAGATTAAAAAGAGATGTCCCTTTTTGATTGAATGCCAGCCGAGAGCGATAACAATTCCCATGTGAAAGAAGATCAGAAGATCAAAGGTGATCGTTCTCGCAACTGCTTCAGGAACGATATCAAGTAAATAGGTAAATATACCAAGTAGTGCTGTTGCCATCGAAAATCCAATCAGCGCAATGAGAAGAATTCTATCACGGCTAAGAAATGCTTGTTGTGGATCTCGTGGATTTTTTTTCAGGACTGAGCCATCTTTGCTTCCCGTGGCAAGTGCAAGAGCGGGAAGACTGTCCGTAACAAGATTTATCCAGAGAATTTGCGTAGGTAACAGTGGGAAAGGCAGATGGAAGAGGGTAGCAAAAAAGACGAGGGAAATTTCTGCCAAATTTCCTGAGATAAGATAAACCGTAGCATTGACGATATTTTTGTAAATAATTCTTCCTTCTTCAATTGCTTTGATAAGTGTTGCAAAATTATTATCAGTAAGTACAATGTCGGCAGCTTCTTTGGCAACATCTGTTCCACCATCCCCCATGGCAATGCCGACATCGGCACGTTTCAATGCAAGAGAATCGTTCACGCCATCTCCTGTGACGCCGACAATAATGCCAAGTTGTTTGAGGACAGTTACCAGTCGTAATTTCTGTTCCGGTTGTGTGCGGGCGAAGACTCTTGTTTTAAAAATAATTTTTCCGATTTCTTCATCGGTCATTTTGTCTAGTTCTTCTCCGGTTATGACGTCTTCATCTTTGGTGATTAGTCCAACTTCTTTCGCAAGGCTGAGTGCGGTAAATTCATTATCTCCGGTGACCATAATTGCCTGAATGCCGGCAGCACGGGATTTTTTGACAGCTTCTGCAACTTCTGCACGAGGCGGGTCATAAACAGCGATAAATCCGAGAAAAGTAAGATCTTTTTCCAATTGTTCTCGAGTTTGTTTGGCAGTGTGCGTTTCTTTTTTCGTTCCAAATCCAATAATCCGTAAACCTTCTTTTGCCATTTTTTCATATTCATCTTCTATTTTTTCTCTTTCTTCATTTGATAACTTGCTATTTTTGAGTATAACTTCTGGTGCTCCACGGACGAAGACAAAATCCTCTTCAGGATGCTTCCAGACCGTTGTTACTGTTTTGGTCTCAGGATCAAAAATATGTTCCTCAATGTCATTCTCATCGTAAGTAAATTGGGTTTTTTCTCCGTGGCCTTTTGCCCAGAGAAGGAGTGCTCCGTCAGTTTCATCGCCAACAATTTCAAAATCTTTTCCGTCACCTTTCTCAATAAGTGATGCAGTATTCCCCAGAAGACATGCCATAACTAGTTTGAAAAGATACTTTTCATCTGTTAACCAATACTTTTTAACTCTCATAGCATTTTGCGTAATGGTGCCCGTTTTGTCAGAAAGAATAATTTGAACTGCGCCGAGCGTTTCAATAGCGTTCATTTTGCGGACAATGGCATTACTTTTTGCCATACGATTTGTCCCGAGTGCAAAAGCAATAGTCACAACAGATGGCAAGCTTTCAGGGATTGCGGCAATAGCAATACTCGCGCTTACTAGAATAAGTGGGATAAGTTCCTGTTTATAAAAAATCCCAATGGGAATAATTAAGAGCCCAATGCAAATTGCGCCATAGGAAAGCAGTTTCCCTAACGAGTCTAAGTTCTTTTGTAAAGGAGCTTTTTCAGATTTGATTGATGAAAGGGTTGAGGCAATTTGTCCGAATTTCGTCTGCATGCCCGTTCTTGTGACACGAATCATGCCGTTACCTTTGACGATAAGGGTTCCAAGCATGACTGTCTCATCTTTCTTTTTTAGGATTGCTAAAGATTCTCCTGTAAGGATTGATTCATCAACATCCAACTCTGTCTCATCGATAATTATTCCATCTGCCGGTACTCTATCTCCCTCGCCAAGAATGACAATATCATCAGGAACAAGTGTCTCGGCAAGAACAACTGATTCTTTTCCATCTCGAAGCACTATGGCTTCAGGCGCCGTATATGCTTTCAATTTTTCAAGTGATACTTGAGCTCTGTATTCTTGAATAAAGCCCAATATACCATTAACGATAATAACAGCAAAAATAAAGAATCCATCCAGAATGTCTTTAATAACAAGTGAGGCAATTCCCGCTATAAATAATATCGCGTTGATTGTTGTGGGGAATTGTGTCAGGAAAAGTTTATATACAGAAAAGGATGATTCTGTCGTAATTTCATTTTTTCCGACTTTTTCCAATTGCGCTTCAGCTTCTCGCTGTGTTAGTCCATGCTCCATGCTTCTCCTTTCGGTCGATATTGTAACGCTTCTGCGATATGCTGTGTTTGAATATTTTTTTCATTGTCCAAATCAGCGATAGTGCGGGAGAGCTTAATTATGCGATAATACGCTCTCCCCGAGAGTCCCATTGCGGAGACTGCCTGACGGAGAAGATCAATACAATCGTCAGAAAGCTTACAATAAATCTTAACTGTTTTATTTGTCAGTTCAGCATTGGATGTAATTATCGTTCCATTATATCGTTTATTCTGTTTATCACGTGCCTTCTGCACACGATTTTGAATTATCTGAGAATTTTCCACATGGTCAGTTTGTTGTTCAGTAAGTTTTTCCACTTTGACAGCTGGAACATCAAGATGAATATCAATTCTATCAAGCAGCGGTCCTGAGATTTTTTTCTTATATCGAGAGATTTGAAGAGCAGTGCAGATACATTTATGTGAGTTATCCCCAAGATATCCACAAGGGCAAGGGTTTTGACTTGCAACAAGCATACATTTTGCTGGGAAGGTTGTTTTGCCCTTGGATCGGGAAATAGAGACGACAGCATCCTCGATAGGTTGCCGTAAGCTTTCGAGAATTATTCGGGGAAACTCAGGGAATTCATCGAGAAAAAGAACACCTCGGTGAGCAAGCGTAATCTCTCCTGGTCGAGGATTGGTTCCTCCACCGATGAGTCCGACGAGAGAGATTGTATGATGAGGGCTTCTGAAGGGGCGAGTACTGATTATTGCGTCTTTACCCAAGAGCCCTGCAATACTGTAGATTTTGGTTACTTCAATCATTTCTTCAAAAGTTAATTTTGGAAGAATTGAAGCAAGGGTTCGGGCAAGAAGTGTTTTCCCTGCACCAGGTGGCCCTTTGAATAAGATATTATGTCCACCAGCTGCTGCTATCTCGAGCGCCCGTTTTGCCTGGTGTTGCCCTCGGATGTCTTTCATGTCATAGTCAAAAAGACGATTGTCAGCGGTTTCTTCAAACAGAATTGATTTCATTTTTTTAATAGGTTGTTGGTTGGTGAGATGGAAGAAGAGTGACTTGAGTGAGTCAACGGGAAAGATCTTAACATCTTCAACAATTGCCGCTTCTCTGGCATTTTCTGCAGGGATGAAGACATTATTCAATTTTTTATCTCGTGCCATGAGTGCTTGAATCAATGCTCCGTTAATCGCACGAACTCTTCCGTCCAAAGAAAGTTCTCCACTAATAAGAGATGTTGCAAGATCTGTCTGCAATTGGCCTGATGCGAGAAGAATGCCCAATGCAATGGGTAAATCATACGAAGGACCTTCTTTAGGAAGATCTGCTGGGGCGAGATTAACAGTAATTCTTCTTGCCGGGAAATCTGCCCCTGAATTGCGAATTGCCGACCTGACTCGTTCCTTTGCTTCTTCAACTGCTTTATCCGGCAATCCCTGAGATGCAATATCTACCTCTACTTCAACGGGAATAGCATCAAGTCCGAC